>Ga0209512_1000779_pt1 | contig 46640 bp, 38 predicted proteins | sample frozenSSSSmetaG_FD_184142 | JGI IMG/M metagenome (GOLD analysis project Ga0209512, IMG submission 184142) | Glacier valley bacterial and archeal communities from Borup Fiord, Nunavut, Canada, to study Microbial Dark Matter (Phase II) -... | ecosystem: Environmental > Aquatic > Freshwater > Ice >...
TCTCCTCTCCTCTCCTCTCCTCTCCTCTCCTCTCCTCTCCACATCGAAAACCACTCCGCGGACTCCGCGCGCGCCCGTCTCCAGACTCCTGGCCTTTCTCCAATGCGACGAGGCGATCCGCGACGGCGCGGACGGCGTCCTCGTCCTCGAGGCCGTGGAGAACGCCAATCGTCACAGCCGAGTTGGAACAAAACCGGCCATTGATCAGGAGACAAGCGCGGTTATGACCTTTTTACATCAAAGCGCACAGCAGCTTTGCTTGCTTCTCCGAGCATCCCGAAGAAACCGCGGCGCAATTCTGCGCCGCCGGTGCTGTTGCTCTGATGTGCGCGACGGTGCGAGAATCCTAGTCAGACGGGTAGATGATGGTTAAAGATATGCCGAGGCAGGCCATGCAATAGATAGATAGATAGATAGAGCCCGCACGCTCGTGCTGTGAGGCTGAGGCAGAGATAGACACGAGACGCGCGTCTGTAGCGAGGAGTGAATGAAGAAGCGAGGAAGGGATCGAGGATAAGGATCGATGCGAGTTCGATGGTTCGAGAACTCTCACAGTAGCAGATGTGTGCCTGGATCTGTGTGGTGGGTGTCTTCACATGTGGTGGGTTGATGTGTATGAAGACAGAATCCAGGTCGAGAGAGGCGCGAGGCGAAGCTTGTGGTCAGTCGCCTCTTTGAACCTGTTTGATGCGCGTTGGGAGAAGGTAGATCGAATCAGATTGAAACTGGCCCAGGACAGACATGGAGATGACAATCATAAAGGAGATGGCTGCCAATGCTCTTTGAATTTCTGAACCGGATATCTAGAACTACTCGAGCAAACACAAAAGAGAAATCGAACCATGAATATTACACCCCTGATCCCCCGCATTGTGCTCGCCCACTATTGCCAGATCGCTAATCATTAAAGCCTGTTGTTTGGCTCTTGACGACTTCAAACCCCATAGTTTCAAGGTAAGAATACCTCGAACTCCGAACCGCGACGCGCCTAGCCGCGCGCAGCAAACGCCTCCCCGAGGACCTTGTAGAACTCCGGTCCAAGGAACAAGACCAACTGCCCGTAAACCGCCGCGACGAACAGGAACACAAGTCCCATCTGCATAGCGACATACTTGGCATACGTCTTGGCCACACGCACCCTCGCGTTCCAATCAAAGCTCTTCCACGCCTCCTTAACACCCATAGCCTCGCCGCGGTTCACGGCGATAATCGTATCCTCCGCCTCGTCCAACAAACTGGTCTGAATGCGCGCGAGCACCGCCGTCAGTGGGAGCAGCACAAACGCAGCCAACGCGAGTCCCACAACCGCGACACCGGCAGCCTTCATCATCGCCGCGCAGCCCTCGTGGCTTCCCTCCATCTGGCTGGCGGCCTGGGCATGCATGGCGCGATTCAAGCCTAATCCGCGCCAGAGCAGCATGGGAAGGCCGATAGTGAGTTGCTCGGCGAGCGCGACGAGGGCCGTGGGGGCTGCGACAGCCTTGAAGAGTTTTGGAGAGGGGAGGCGGCGGTACCAGGGCAGAGGGGAGGGAGCGGAGACGACGATGTGCGTCCATCCCATGCGGACGTTTGCGAGGAGCACGGCGGCGAGGATGGCGGAGAGGGGGAGGGGGAGGAGGAGAGAGAAGAGGAGCGAGAGGTGGTCGAGGGAGAGGGTGTGCAGGACGAAGAGGGGGAGGCCGCGGAAGCGCGAGAGGAAGCCGCCGACGGAGCGGAGGTGGAGGATGGTGGTGTGCAGGGAGGTGGTGATGGGGGGTTGTGAGATGAGGACGGCTTCGTGGTGCTCCAGCATGGGCTCTTTCTCGGAAGCGCCCTCTTTCTCTTCGGTTGTGATGGATTCGACAAGTACAGCGGTCGGGGTCTCGACCATGGCGAGGGTGGGGATGAGGTGGCCGTAGGTGTACTCATTCTGGGGTTACAGTGTCAGTGGTTGGTTGTCTGGGAGAGGGGATGGGAGGAGAGGAGAGAGCTGCTAACCGTGGTGAAGACGAGGGTGAATATCAAGGCCGTCAGCACCATGCAGAAGACCATGGCGGGTGTGAAGGGGCTCTCGGGCTGATCATGATGCTGACCATGATGCTGGTGCGTGCCATGATGCATTCCGTGACGCATTCCGCCCTTGCAGTAGGTCTCATGGGCCTCGAAACCCCTCTTCAGGATGTGTCCAGCGATGGAAGCCATGATTGCGATAAGGAGGTATCTCGACCTGTCTGTGGTATTGAGGTGTAGTTGTAATCAGATTGGTGATGAACTTCAACGTCGATGAAGGTGACGAAGATGATGATGAAGAGTATTTAGTGAAAGAGAAGGAAGGAACGAATGAAGGAAAGAAAGAGAGAAAGGTCGATGGTGGTGGTGATGAGAGGTAGTGATGTGGAGAGACGAAGGATCACCTGAAAGCCTGAAGCCTAAAGCCTGAAGCCTGAAGCCTGGAGGCCTGAAACCAATGGAGTCGCCATGCGCCAAGCAAGTTGACGGCGGGCAGGGAGTGCTTTCCAACGGCTTCTTAGGGGGGGAGTGGGGAATGCTGGGCTGTCCTTTCAGGGGACATTCAGGGGACTTTAGGGGACATTAGGGGCCATTTAGGGGACATGGCTCCCACTCCAGGGCTGCAGCAGCCTGATTTTAGTGGTCCCTACAGGGAGTTGAATGCTGACAGGACGCTGATAGGACGCTGGTAGGACGCTGATAGGACGCTGACAGGGTCTACACAGAGGTGACGGTACCTAAGCCTCACTGCGCCTCACACGCTTGGCTACAGAGGTTAAATGTGCAGCCAATCAGAGACGAACCATCGCATTCTTGCTATTTATACTATTGATGCTATTTAGCTACTGTGTGTCACGTGTCGCTATCAACGCTGATCTTCGTATTGCCGAGGATGCAAATAGGAGGGAGTACTCTGTACAGTCATGCATTTCAAGAGTAAGCATTTCATAGTATAAAGTAAACACGTACATACGTATACTGCATGTCATAATTATCATTATTACGGCCAAAGGGCATTAAGCACTTTGAATGTCTCTGAGCCTTCATGAGTCACGTGATACACCTACAGATGGCCTCTTGCATGTGGGATGTACATAGTACATACACAGAGACTTGCATTTCCACGATACAATATTGCTTCACATTCAGTCCTTCAAGAGACATCATCATTACCAGTGCTATATAAATAGTACTATATACTAGTACTATATAACTAACCTGTGATATTTTACTTCTCAAAGACAGTCTACCCTACTCTGCTCCGCCCCATTCCATTCCCATTCCCATTCAACATGGCAACTGCATCAGACACCGACACCGACACCGACACAGACACAAGCACAGGCACAAAGCTTGAGGACTAGTATGTCAGCCTCCTCAAGTCGCCCCGTCCTTGCCCCTCATCGCCTTCCCTTGCTAACCCCAACCTGCGTTGCTCAGCGGCATCCATCCCCCAGAAGCCGCTCTGTTCAGCCGCTGGTACCGCCTCGACAACAACGTCCGGCGCCTCCAGTCGCAGCTGGAGCACCACCGGCACCACGGCGGCACCGATGACCGCATCCGCAGCTTCGAGGCCCAGATCTCCTGGCTGCTGCGATACAAGCCGCAGGTCTCGGCGGACCAGGACAGGAGGTTCTCCGAAGCGGTCAGTCGTGCCCTGTGGGTCTAATCCTGGCGATGGCGAGTTGACGAGCGCTGTAGGGAGCGAGGTTCACCGAGTCGAGGAGACGGAGGAGGGCGCTCTGGAGGGAATCTCGTGCTTTGGCCGGCATGAAGGAGGGCATTGAGCGGAGCTTCTTGATGCTGGAAGATGTGGACCTGGGCAAGTAGGATTGCTCCTGTGCAGCGCGCAGTTTGGAAGAGGCGACGAGAGGCTCAGCAGCTGTAAGGGATGTCCATTCTTCGTGACTGATCTATCTACTCTTTCCATGTATTTCCCCTTTGCAGACTGGTTCAACCGACCTACTGTCGTACGTTTGGTATTTCAACCCGTCAAAGTCAATCCCCTCAATCGTTCTCACATTCATCGGAGCGATATCTACGTTCTGGCCCAAGATATCAACATACACAAAGGTGCCACAAGTGTTGCAGAGACGATGCCGAGATTCTCTGCTGACGAGGGCGTAGCCAGTGGCATTCTCCTGACCAGAAAGGTGCATCGCCGAGCGAGGTGGATAGATATCCAGTCCACCATTCTACCATCGATCGGCCCACCTATCTTCCGGACTTCAGAAACCGATATCCAGAGACAAAATCTAGAAGACGATAGGGAAGAGAACAGCACTTACTCTCCAGCACAAACTTCAATTTCAATTCATCACCCCTAACTCCGTCAGTCTCGTCCATCTCAACACATACCGTACCTCCCAAGTGACAGTTCCCATGCATGATACAGCACCGCCTCTTCACCCGCACCGCTCTCATCTTTTCCCTCCTCCTCCCCGTCCCATTTCCACTCCATCGGCTCCCCATAGACCGGTACGTATGCCGGAGGATCATCCTTCCTACTTCCCTTCCCCCTCACCATCCCAACCTCAGCTCCCCCTCATCGCCCCCCTTCCCAACTGTGAATCCCCTCAGTCCATCCACGTCGATCCATACACACCCCCGTATCCCCTTCCGCCTCCCATCCGCCGCCGCGCCCCCCGTCTCTGCAAAGGTCCCAGACGCGCCACGGACTCCCCTCGCCGCCGCAACTGCCGCCGCACCCCCTCCCCGTCTCCAGCGCGGCGACTCCGAAACTCCCACAGTGGCAATTACCCGCCGTGCTAGATAGTGGACGTGCCGGGGTCCGGCATTGCGAAGGGGAAGCCGCGAGCTGGAGTGTGCGTTTTTCGAGGGCTCAGCCCGCAGTCGGACGTGCGGGGACTCGAGTCTCGTGCACGGCGAGTCGAACGGCGGAGTTGGTGCGGACGTCGAAGTCCTGGAGGCTTGTCCTGCGGATTGGCGGGAGAGGCGGGGGGCCTGGGGAGGGCGTTGAGTGTTGGCAGTACAACTGGCGCTCACTTCCCAACACCGCCGCGGCGTTGCTGTGAAGGCGCGTTCGCAACGTGCGTTTCCTGGATGTTCCATATCGACCGACTATGCCACGCGACTTCTCTCGAAGAAGACGGGATATCTACGTGCTTAGGATCTATAGAGGCTCGGAAGTTTCATTGTTTGTATGTCGCCCCAAAACTTTCCAACTTCTCGATAATGTCGTCGCATCGGCGATTTCGCCCAGCAGCCCAGCCCTCAAGGTGGCGGAGGATTTATGATGTCACCTCTTGCATGTGAACATCAATAAGCGCGCTACGACGCCGTTTCTCACCATGCAAACCGATATGCAACACCAGCCATCACGGAAGATCTGGAGTGAAAGAAATACAAATCTCAAGCGTCGGAAAGTGCGAGAAGAATTTTTGTATAACAGTATCTCGGCGCCTGTATACCACCACCCTACCACCCGTTCTCTACCCACTAAACCTGCCCCAACCCCCAAAATTCCAACTCTCGATCAAAACAGACGGAAAAAGAAAAACGTGGGTATACATCAAGTCATCTCATCTATGCATGCTCCGCTTTCCCTAGGTATATCTACCACCCTCACTTCTGCCCCGAGAAAAACCAACTCGTGCGCTTATTCCCACTCGCGCCCGCACCCTCGGTCTGCAGCCCCTGGGTCGCCGGGATCGGCCCGTCCCCCCCTCCGCCCCTGAGCGGCTTCGCGACCCGTCCGCCCGCGCCACCGAAGCTGAACCCGCCCGGCACGCCCACGACCCCCCCCGGCGAGTTGAGGCCGCGCGTGCTCCCGATCTTCGCCGCCTCCAGCCGCTCCTTGACGGCAGTGAGCTGCGCCTCGAACCTACACGTCTCGGTTAGCCTGAAGGACGCCCTGCGGTGCTTCACGAAGAGGGAGGTGTACCGGTGGTTCGCCGCCGTCAGCTTCTCCTGCGAGTCCTGCAGCAGCGACTCGAGGCTCTGGATGCGCTCGTTGCGCGCGATCAGCTTGCGCTCCGCGATCGCCACCTCCTTCTTGAGGCTGCCGTTCTGCTCCACCAGTTGCCGCTGCACGTGCGTCAGTTGCTCGAGGTTGCGCTCCAGGAACGCCATCTTCTTCTGCTGTGCCCGGTTGTTGGAGGAGCGCAGCACGTTGTTGTATTGCTCTCTCGTCTCGTCGAGCGAGATCTCGAGCTCGACGACGCGCTCGCAGCGGTTCTGCAGATCGCGCATTAAGCTCTTCTTCATGACGTCAAATTCGGCAATTTGCTGCTGGACAGTCTTGCCGTTTGCCATGCCAGTGGAGCCACCATTTGCTCCAGCGCCAGACTTGAGCTTCCGTTGCAAATCTTCAGTTAATGCCTTTAGTCTCGCATTTTCTGCTGACTTCTCTGCAATGTCTTGCTTGATGCCGTCGACCATCTCTTGCTGGATGTCCTGCGTGTTGGCGTAAGCCTTCTCGAGTCTACTCTTTACCTCTTCTACGTCGGCCTCGCTCAGATTGCGCTCTAGAAGCTCCTCATAATCCCGTTCAACCGCCTCAAGGCGTTCCTCTAGTTCTTCGCGCCTCCTGGAATCCGCATCGTTCGTTGATGTACCGAACATAGACAGTTCTGCTTGTCTCACGATGCCCTGTGTCTCAACCAGTCTTGCTCTGATTTCCTCAAGCTCCTGCGGAGGAATAGCTTCACCCAATGAGCTTTGTTCGTGTAGGGCATCGATTTGTTCGATAGCCTTCTGGATCGTCCTCTCATTGTCGCTGAAGACCTCGCCGCCAAGATCAAAGCCAGCCATCATCTTAGCCATTTTCTCAGCCTTTTTTCTCTCCTTCTCGTCTAGAACTGCACTGGTCTCGCGTGCACTAATCTTAACGTCTAATAATTGTTGTTTTACCTCATCGAGTTCTGCAGTCAGCTCCAAATTTGCCTCTTTGAGGCCATCCATCGTAATCTGTGCTTCCTTGCTCTCAAAATTCAATCGCTCGAGCTGCATCTTGAAGTCATTGACTTCGCTTGTCAGCCTCTCATTATCCCGACCAGTTTTGCCCGAGTGCTCTTTCAGATAGGAGAGCTCGTCCTTGGCCTCTTTGAGGCTCTTCTCTACAGTGACGATTTGCGACTCCTTCTCGGCGATTTGGTCTTGCAACTCGTTCTCTCGTCGTAAGAATTCGTCTCTTTCATCTTTATCAATAGGAATGACCGGAGTGCCAGACCGCTCTGTAACAGGAGTTTCTGATCTACTTTCTGCCTGCAATCGTGAAGGCGTTGACGGTCGTGGTGGCCCACGAGCATCTGCCTTTGCTCCTTGCACTCCACCTGCGGCAATCGACGGCACCCATTTTTCCTTGGGTACACTTTCGCCACTACGCCATTGTTGAACTTCGCCTTCCAACGTGGAGACATAATTCTCGAATGTCATAACTTGGGCCTGTGCCTTCTTGAGAAGCATCTTGAGCTCTGCAGGACTGAGCTCTGCATTGATCTTGGCTTTGTTCTTGATTGCTTTTGCTCTCATACCAAACCGAAGGGTGCTGAGCGTTTCTGCATCGTTGTAACTGCTGGGCGAGGCATTGATGATGAGTGTTGTCCTGCTGTTGCCTCCTAAAGACTCTTGCAAGATTCTGGTAAGTTTGGAGTCTCGATATGGAATATGTGAGGATTTGCCATCCGTCAACGAGTTGATCACCATTCCCAAAGCACTCAAACTCTTATTGATCTTCTTGGCTTCTTCAAGGGTCTGGCCGCTCGCACCCGTTTTCCCGACCTTCTCACTACCGGCCAAATCAACCAAGAAAAGCTGACCGCTCTTTGCTGATCCCGTCTCGACGTTTTTTTGTGTGATTGTGATAACGAAGATGGAATGTGACCGCGATGACTCCTGGTTCATATTCGTCGCTGCAACGGCCCGGGAATTACCACCTTTCCTCATCACTTCGTAGACCTCTTGTACACTGGAGACGTAAATTTCCAACAGTCCCTTGACGTAAACGCCTCTATTCTTCTCTTCGTGAATGGGGAGATTGTCATTCTGCGGAACGAGCAAATCTCGAATCCTTTCCATGTAGATTTCCATATAACTGACCCTGACTGTATATTCGATATTGCTCGGGCTAGCAATGATGCTGGCGAAGATCTGCTCGACGATACGAGGAATCACACCTCGTCCCGCCTCATCCTCCATATCTGTTCCCATCATGGTATAAGACTTTCCCGCACCTGTCTGGCCATAAGCGAAGACAGTTCCATTGTAGCCGTTGAGAATATCGTCAACCGTCGGTCGAATCGAGAAGTCAAAAATGTCGGATTGCCTTGAGTTCATATCAAAGACACGGTCAAAGGTGAATGAGCCAGTGGCTTCTTGCGACTGCGATCCTGTTAGCTGGCGGTTCGCTTTAGCTCGGCATTCGAGACGAGCTCATACATCCAGTCTACACGTATCATCTGATTCGAACGACACGATGGGCTCTCCTCCAGACTCGATCTCCCTTCGATTCTGCGGCCGAAACCGCAGAACGACCTTGATACTGTTGGTCGACCTGGCATCACGTTAGCCACGGGCCCAGCGCCGCAGGAAATGCAGCCAAATACATACGCCATGACTGCTGTATGTTATTGCAAGCAGCTCATATGTGCAAGGTCGCCCTGAGAGCAACGTTGCGCTGTTGGGCTTGAGTCGATGGCGATAAGGAGGTGTAGTTGTTGACTTGCTGTCGCGAGCCAAACTTGTCCGTGTTTATTGGTAACGGACCCTGTGGAGCTATTACCGCCAGAAGCGAGAGTGATGTTTATGCAACATATACTGCGTCTGCTATGCCAATTATCAATATCATGATGGAGTTGACCTCGTAAACTGACAATGACAAGAAAGCTATCTAATAAACAATTTGAGCCCAACAGAAGAGACGTGTTTATTCAGGAACGCAAGGCTGGCGCGGCTGCAGGTCTGATGTGACAGTTCAGTGCCCGCCTGATTCAGCAGGCATCTTGGCATTCTGATGCATCCAGCCTTGTCGCACGACTTGAAGCTTTGCATCTAATCAGCCACGACCAAATAGTTGAAAGACAAAAAGGAGTCTCGGAGTCTCGGAGTTGCATTGTTCATATTTAATCAGGGTTGTGGAATTTTCAAAGCCAGGTTGTTGCTGGGGACCTTGGAAGAGGACAGGCAAGGCTCATACCACCAGTAACGAATTCTCCGAGTGGATCTTATGTTGTCTTGAGGTGAGGGCTGAAAGTGAGGAGTTGTAGCATTAGCCGCAAGATCTGTAATAATGCCTCTGTGGATTTGTCCAGTAGTCATGTTCGCCAGGCCAGAGCTGAGTATCTCATCGTGCCCACGACGCCTAAGATCTCTTGAGCGCTGACGTTCCTCTCATGTTTCCTCTGATATCCGTCTTCCTTGACTACCAGCATACTCGTCTTGTCCACGAAATCCTCGCAGTCTTTGAAACTGTATCAGTGCCCGCCCTTCCATCAGTTGTATCCATTCACAGCCTCTGACATCCAGACGCCACACGCTGGGCCTCACCACAGATCGCGCCCTGCCCAAGGCTACAATAGCAGCACACCGGGAAACTCGTAGTAGAAAGAATCAAGAATCTGCGCTCTGTCATTGTGTCATAAATCTAGAAAAACAACCGCTGAGGAGGTATGAGCTCATCCGAATCCTACGCCATAACCGGAGAATCTATCTCAAATGCAGCTTCCATGTACGCCCCCGCCGAATGCCATACATACATACATACTCCTTCCCTATTACTCTAATCCTCCCAGCTCTTCTCGACAGTCTCCCTGACCCTCTTCGTATATTCTCTCCGGTTGTCCTTGTATAGATTCGACGCTTCGACATTGGCGGGCGAGCCGGTATTCGGGTCGTTGAGTAAACTAAGAGAATATGTGAGCAAGTGAAAAGAAGGATGGGGGGTCTAATTCCATGCCGCGTACCTTTGGATACTCGTAAGAACAGCGGCGACATCATAAGTGGGACTCCATCTGTTCTGGAGGATATCGAGGCACAGCTCGCCCGTGGCGTACACGTTCGGGTGGAACATCTGACTGATGAACTTCACAAGCGGCGGCTTATTTGGATATTGCTCCTCGAACTGCATGACGAGTCTGAAGGTACCGTCTTCGAATGGCGTGTCGGCGGGTCCGATGATGACCGCGTTCCTGGCGTCGAGTTAGCAACTGTCCCTCAAGCATCACCTCGACCAGCCTCTCCCGAGCGTGCGACGAGACATACCATTGCATCACATTATCTGCTACGGGCGACGCGGACACACCGGCTGGAGGATCTGTTTGCATGCGCTGGAGATGAGTTAGCATGATGCCCGCGTGAGCCTGATCTACCGCCACTCACCTTGAAGTCTCGCATCAGGCGACGACGAGCTGCTGTAGACATGCTGGCGCTCCTTTCTATCTATCGTTCTTGTCTGAGAATGGCGGTTCAACGGCGATAAGGCTGTGGCTCTTGTGTTTTGTTTTGTTTTGTGCTGTGGCGGGGTTGATGGTACAGTGTGGAGCGGTGATGGTATCGAGCAGGGTGAAGTGATAGCACGGTCGTTGATGTATTGTGTACTTTGTCAGGCGAGAGCTATGTGCCGGCCATCCAGGTACTCAGAATCACGATTCACGAGGAGTACCTGACTCGACGCTATGTGATGCTCCATAGATTCAAAAATACAAGAGCCTCAGTTCTGATGCGAATGGAAGTTTCAAATTTGGGTAAAAGGAAAATGGGTTTACCTATGACTGTGAATAAGGTGCATTCTATTCTGCCTGTTACTCTACAGATCGGTAGGTACAGTACATGATGGAGATAGGTATGTATTATGTATGAACTATATATGTATATATGTATGTATGTATGTATGTATGTACATATATACACAGAATGCGATCCAATTACACAGCGCACAGTGTAATGTACAGTGTAGTGTACAGCGTACAGTGTACAGTGTAGCCTACAGTGTTCAGTAATCCACAATACACAAGCCTAAAAGCGGCTCTGCCACCACTCTTATTTATCACTGTGCCAATCACTCCTTAGGGAACGATTCCGCCCCCGCACTCAGCTAGGAGGCCCCTCAAGGCTCCCTAATTCAATAATTGCGGAGGGAATTGGCAGTTTCCCCGATACCGAGGAATCGAGGAATCCGCCCGATGTTATCCGATACCGCTCCAAGTTCCGCCACCCGAGTCCGTCCCTGCCATCTACTACTGTACTTATTGTCGACTCCAATTTCTATACCTAGGTCGGTGTCTCCTCCTCTCCTCTCCTCTCCGTCCTGGGTCCTTTTGTGCTTTTCTTAACACTTTACCCTATACCCCCCGGATCAATTCATTGCCTGGAGCGTGAAGATTCTTCCTTTCCTTGTCCTCTCTGCACTCTCATCATGTCCGTCCGCATGGCTACGTCCCAAATGAAGGCTTCGAGCCAGCGTCTAGCACAGGTTTCGAGGCACTTCAGCACGTCGAGGGCCGCGAGACAGGAGATCCAGGATGCATATATCATCAGCGGATCCCGGACGCCGACAGGAAAGGTAGGCTGCTCTGCCTGGATTCTCCATTATCACATGCTAATCTCCAACGCAGTTCAACGGTGCGTTCCTCACAGTCCCTGCACCAAAACTCGGTGCAGTCGCCATCAAGTCTGCCCTCGAGAAGTCGAAAGTCCCCATCTCCAAAATCTCCGATGTCTACATGGGCAACGTCCTCCAAGCTGGCGTTGGCCAGTCCCCCGCCCGTCAAGCCGCCATCTTCGCCGGCCTTCCTACCTCGATAGATGCCATTACGATCAACAAGGTCTGTGCCTCGGGGTTGAAGGCGGTCGTCTTTGCAGCACAAAACATTCAACTGGGACTTGCTGAGGCCCAAATCGCCGGTGGCATGGAGAACATGTCCCGCTGCCCATCTTATCTCCCAAGAGCCTCGTCGCTACCCGCATTCGGCAACGTCACCATCAAGGACGGCCTCCTTGAGGACGGCCTTTGGGACGTCTACAACCAGTTCCACATGGGCATCTGCGCCGAGACCACCGCGAAGAACTTCAACGTCACCCGCAAGCACCAAGACGACTACGCCCTACGTTCCTACAGCCGCGCGCAAGCCGCGTGGAAGGAGGGCGCGTTCAAGGACGAGATTGCCCCAGTCACAGTGAGCGGCCGCAAGGGCGACATCATCGTCGACACCGATGAGGGCTTCCTCGACGTCAAGCCCGAGAAGGTCCCAACGCTCAAGCCAGCGTTCATCCACGACGGCACCGGCACCGTGACGGCCGCCAACTCGTCGACCTTCAACGACGGCGCCTCGGCGCTCGTCCTCGGCAACAAGGCCATTGCGCAGGAATACGGTGTCGGCTCCAGGATCCTGGCGCGCATCTGCGGACACGCGGATGCTGCCATGGACCCGGTCGACTTCCCCGTGGCGCCAGGCAAGGCCGTGCCGCTCGCGCTGGAGCGTGCTGGCATCACGAAGGACCAGGTGGCGATCTGGGAGTTCAACGAGGCGTTCGCGGCGGTCATCAAGGCCAATGAGCAGATCCTTGGTCTCCAGGGCGCACGGGTCAACGAGTTGGGAGGAGCCATCTCCTTGGGTCACGCGCTGGGTAGCTCGGGATCGAGGATCTTGATCACACTGCTGCATCAGTTGAAGGTGGGCGAGTACGGTGTTGCTGCGATCTGCAATGGTGGTGGAGCCGCGACGGCCATTGTGGTGCAGCGCATTGACAAGGTTTAAACTGTATATATTAAAGCTTGGGGGTATGAATAGTAAATATGATATCACTTGCGTAAAAGAATCATCAAAATGTACAATTCGAGTTTATGAGAGCCAGCGTGTTTGTGATTGCGAAGAAAAAAAATTGTATTACGAGCGATATAACCACCTGGCCCTTCCTTCTGTATGACGAAACGCTGTATGACAAATGAAAAGGTCGTGACGATAGCGACCATTAACCACAATTCAATGTACAGTCGTCCGTCCCTGTGTTGGGCCTTCCACCCCCTCCGCACGAGAAACCTCCCCTGAGGCATGCCAGCCACGAATCCCGCCCACACCACGCAGGCCCTAGTATCCATCCCAAAATCAAAGCCCTCCTCCGCCTCCCTGCCAAACCATCAACCACAAGCACCCCATATCACGCAACCCCTCAAAACAGGCAATCCAAGCAACAACAGCACGCGAGCGCCGCACACAGCGCGGCCAGACACCCCGACGCGTCCGAGTCGCCGCGCCGCTCGCCGACGTACTGGCCCTGCGGCGGCACGGGGTGCTGCTGGTAGCCCATGGGCGGGCCCTGCTGGTAGCCCTGCTGGTAGTAGCCGCCGGGCGGGGGCTGCTGCGCATAGCCCTGCGGCGGGTATGGCGCGCCGGCCTGCGGGTGCGGCGGCGCGTACGCCATGTGTGCTTGCTGCGGGGGGTAGGGGGAGGGCGAGCTGCCGGCGTAGGCGGGGGGCGCGCCGGCGTCGTGTTTTTGCGCCATGGTGGGGAGGGGCGTGAGGTGCGGTGTGTGGGGGTGTGTATGAGAAGGGTTGTGGACGCTGCAGGCGTTGGAGATGTTGGAGATGGGCTTTGGGGTCGCTGAAGCGTCGGGGTTGAGGTTGAGGTGGACTTAAAGACCGATGCTGCTGCTTATTATTTACTTTTCGCCCCTGCACAGTCGGGGCGGGGCGGGCGTCAGTCTGTCCTTCCTTGGCTCTCGGAAAAGGCGAGGAATAAGCGATGGACGGGACGGATTCGTGATGCTGATATCCGGCTGTCAGGAGGATTCGTGTTTGTCTTCTGGGTATGTTTGTTTGTTTGTTTGTTGTTCTCAAGATGTTGCGACGATGAGGTCTGGATTATATGGGAGATGAGGAGATGAGGAGATGATTTGCCGTCGAAGCCGGAGCCCGTCGCCGATCAGATGTGGATTCGATAGGTTAGAACGTGTTTTGTCGCAAACAGCGATGATGCTGGAATGGAAATTGTGGCTGAGCAGCGTCGTGTTGGGGCGACGTGGTGGGACTTGGGAGGACATTCAGGTACTAAGCCCAGGAATCCAACTCCACGGGAGCAGCTCTTGGCTCACAGAAGGAAATTGAATGAAGGAAGGACGGAATATTATAAATTATAAATTATAAATTATACAATTATAAACTATAAATCTGGGGTTTGGTCGCTGTTTTACGCAGGCCTGAACCCCAAGAAAAGCAATCCCGGGCCACATTCCAACATCGTCTGTCGGAAGACGTATGCTCCTCATCCTTCCTCGACTCTCAACTCTGGAAGTGCTCTTTCGTTAAGAATGCCCGCTCCCACCGCAGACTGCTCCTGTCTTCCTCATGGCCCCAAGGCGGCACACACCCGCCATCCGACGACTGCCCGATACCTCGGTGCAGGACCTTCAATGCCTTCACAGTCGTGTCGAACGTCGTCAACCCAGCCCGGAGAACAAACGCCCGCCCGAATACTACCAGGACCTCATCGAGCGGCACGATACCGCGAAGGCCCCTATTAAACATAGGTATGCCGATGCCACGAAGGACTCCTCTCCCTTGAGGCGAGTGTTGCTTAGTGCCCTGCTAGAGAGACCTTCATGATGCGATCTTCCATTCCCTCAATAAATATGACCTTTATTCCAGCATCCGCTAAGCGCTTCCTGCCTACCACTAACACGCTCTGATCAATAAAGTTCTCCGGTTCTTTGATCCCTATATAGACGGCTTTGATGCAGTCCTTGAGCCTCAATATTCTATCCACACACGGCCTGTTCCCACTCAATCTCTTGTTACATGGCTCCATGGTTGTATATAGGATTGTGTTCTGCGGTAGGACTTCGCAGAGTCGCTCCTCGGGCAGATTGTGCTGTTGAGCCACCTTGATGAAGCAGCATTGTTCGGCATGCGTCTTTCCCGGGTCGGCAGGATTGTTGTCTGGCAATTCTAGCGACCATCCAGTAGACAGGATTTCATTCTTATCTGCATCGACGAGGACGGCTCCTACGCAGAATTTGGTGGGTGCTGGAGGAGAATGACGAGCCTGCTCGAGAGCATATTCCATATACCCCTCATGATCGCCAGCAGCGAGGTGCGGATGGATTTGAGGGGCCGCCATCAGATGATTGAAGTCGGTTGGGAAGGTTTATTCGTGAGTCTGTGGAGAGAACGCGTCAATTACTTGCAAGCAGAGAGGAATCATAACACAGGGAGGCTGGCGTGGGAGTGGGAGTTACCAGTAGCTTGTTCCAACGATCACATAGGGAGACATAGAGAGACGAAGGACAGTGCGACAGACGGGAAGAGGCGCCGAGGTCGCCGCCGATTATAGATTATAAATTATATATATTTATAGATTATAAATTATAGTAATTTATATATTTATATATTTATATATAAATATTTATCGATTTTATGAGGCCTTTGAAACCCTGGAGCATGTGGCCGTATTGGCCCGTGCATCCACCATCCATCCTCCATCGTCAGCCTCGTCGAGCCTCGTCGCGACCACTCCTCTCCCTTCGCTGCTTCACCGTCTACTTTCTCTATTGATCTTGGTTTGATCTTGATCCTCCACCCATTGACTATTACTATTACTACTACTACAATTACGCAAACTACAATGCTGCGCTGAAACCACGCTCTCTTGGCCTGTACATACCTCCTACAACATGGCCTCTCTCCTCCGCCAGCTCATTGCTGGTCCAAGAGTCAAGCATGCCGATTCCAATCTCGACCTGTGCTATGTTACGCCCTTCCTGATCGCCACGTCTGGGCCGTCGGGCACCTATCCGCAGCGCGCATATCGCAATCCGCTCGACCAGCTCGTTGCCTTCCTCGACAGAAGCCATGGCGAGGAATGGTGCATATGGGAGTTCAGGGCCGAGGGGACAGGATACCCCGACAGCGAAGTGCGAGGGAAGGTTCGACATTATCCATGGCCCGACCACCACCCGCCTCCATTCGGCATCGTGCCATTGGTGATGGCCGGCATGCGCAATTGGCTGCTGGAAGGCGTTGATCACGGCGAGGGCAAGACGGGACATGCGGGAAAGGAAGGAACAAGACTGGACGAGAGGCATGCCAAGGGGAGGGTCGTGGTTGTGCACTGCAAGGCAGGCAAGGGACGGAGTGGCACCATCGCCTCTTCCTACCTCATCTCGGAATGCGGCTGGACCAAGGACGAAGCTCTCGCGCGCTTCACTGAGCGTCGCATGCGTCCTGGCTTCGGACAAGGCGTCTCCATCCGTTCCCAGCTCCGCTGGATAGACTATGTAGCTCGCTGGACGAACGGCGGCAAGAAATATACTGAACGACCCGTCGAGATCCTCGAGATCCACGTCTGGGGTCTGCGAGAGGGTGTCAAGGTCGCCGTCGAGGGATACATCGAAGAAGGCAAGAAGATCAAGACCTTCCATGTCTTTGGCAGGAGGGAGAGGCTGGTCGTGGAGGGCAATACACCAGGAGGAGCAGGCTTCAAGGATTGGATCCAAGACATGGCCAACCCGGCACCGCCAGCGCCAGCAAAGAGCCGCACGATCGCCCTCGACTCCTCCTCCTCAAGCACGCTCGGCTCGTCCTCCGGTGCCTCCTCTCACCCCAAAGCCTCGGACTCAGCAGCCATTCAAGGCGTATCGGAGGGGAAGGAGGTGGATCCCGAGGCGGGCGGTCAAGCCGTCATGTTCCGTCCCACGCATCCCCTCATCGTCCCCAGCACCGACGTCAACATCGACTTCGAGCGGCGCAACAAGGCCAAGTACGGCATGACGATGGTGACGTCGGTCGCGCACGTCTGGTTCAACCCCTTCTTCGAAGGCAACGGCCCCGAGCAGGGCGGCGCGCCCGACGAGACTGGCGTCTTCGAGATCGAGTGGGAGGGGATGGACGGGATCAAGGGGTCGCTGCGGAAAGGGACAAGGGCGCTCGATCGGCTGGCCGTGGTGTGGCGGTTTGCGGGCGAGCCGAGGGAGACGGAGAAGGTGATCGAGGAGCCTGCTGAGGGCGCGGAGGTGCCGGAGATGCAGGCGGCGGATTGGAAGGGTGGGAAGCAGGAGAGTCCGGAAGTGGGGAGGGACTTGGGGTTGAGGGCGGAGAGCCCGGCGACGGCGGATGTGAGTAAGGCGAGTAGTCTCAAGAGTAGGATCGAGGAGGCAGTCGGGGCCGAGGAGACAGATGATGATCTGAAAGGGGTGAAGAGCAGTGGACCTGCGGGGGAGGAGGAGATAAAGACGGATCAGGGGGACGTCGATGCGAAAGGGGAAAGGGACTTGGCGAAACCGACAGATGAGGCGAAAGAACCGACGCTGGAGGCGCCTAATGAGGCATTGGATGGGGCGAGCAGCACGACGCCGTTGAGGGGCAGTACGACTTGAGCATGTGATGAAATACTAGACTATGATTCATGATGATACCTTTGCATGGTTCGGAGTTCGAGCGCTAGCTCCTCAGACCTGGTGGGGAGAGCGAGATAAATACATAGAGTAGAATAAGGAGATTGATCCATTCAGGGATACCAAACGACGATTTTTCTTTGTAGGGTGTTAACGGACAAGGTCTGATGTTCTATTACTGTCTTCCTCTAGGCCCTGCTCTGTTGGCTACTATTTGTCTGTCTGTTTGGCAGGGTATGCACGAATGGCACTTCCGACGGCTGTCCATTGGTGTCAACGACATGATATACCATGGCTTCTCACGTGTTGCGGAGCTAAGATGCTTGACTGCAACTTGCAAGCCATATGTTGCAACTTGGGTCTCTGAGGTAGACCTGATTCTCAAATGCAAGCTCCTCACGAGATCCACGCGCTTCCTTCCTTTCTCCTCTGCGACGCTTCCATCGATCACCCGCCACCCGCGCCCCTTCAGAAAAGCACATCCAGCCCCGCCCGCATACGCACACCGCCCCTCCCCTCCCGGCAGCTTCTCACGCCCATGATATCTCCAGCGCCCACCATACCTGACGAAATGTCCGGTGTGGTGGCTGACTTCCAGCTCTAGCATAAAGCAAGGAAGGACGCTGTAGTTCCAAGATCATCGCCCGCGCACCGACGGACGGAATTTATGGGAGAAATGCAGTGTCTGCGACCCACTTAACAACGACGCCAAAAGTCGACTGAATCAGCAGAGTCGATTCACTTCTTACAGGCGATACTCTGCAGAATCCTGCACCATCACCTTCTGCGTTGATTCGGAAATTCGGCGCATATCTCGCCGTTCGACCTCGGGCTGTTGTTGAAAGGGTCCCGAAAGAGGAGATGGGGCGGGAGGCCGTTGTCACTTTTTCCTGATGCAGGCGCAGAGTTGTGGAGTCGTGCCTGGTTCTTCGATTTATTCTTGCCCCACGCTGGTGATGTTGCTCAGGACGGGATTATGGAGTGTCAGGAGTCAAGGTGGAAATACGAAACTGAGAGATCTAAAGAGTTTACTTCCGAGTCTGCAGAGTCGCATAATCGCATGATTAGATGTAGCAGCTGGGTATTAGGATATGGCAGGCGCATCACAATATCTTTGATGAAAGCAGAGCAAGATGAAATATTCTCTTATTCTTGAAAACCTCTTGTTTCCTTTCTGTAAAGTAGAAGAAAAGCTTGCATCCTGATTCCCGAGCTCCTTCCCTATACTCGCCCTTACATGCTTCCAGAGCCTGCAGCCTATCCGTGTTCATTTGTTCATGGTGAAGATCTTCCTGTTGGGGAACGCATAAGGACAAATGGCCGCTTGTGGGTGAGAATGATAATCGCAAGGTGGCGCCATGTTCGGGTTCTTCTGAGCGATGCCAGACTGGTTCCGCATGGCCTTGAGGACTTCTCGACCGAGCTCGGGATTCATCTCGAAGACCTTGGCGATGTTCTCATTGGAACATCCGGGATGGCGTGAGTCTGCATAACATAGAGTGACATAAGCGACCCAGCGAGTTGCGTACAGCCGGAACTTGTTCTGAGGTCCCACCTCATTGTAACAGTTCGAGAGCTCTGGTAATGGCGAAAGCTTGTTCCGAGCTGCGTAGATTGTCATGAGTCGGTCTCCGAACTCCGTCAGACAGTACTTGTCTGCTAGGACTATGGCTTTGAAAATGCCGACAGCGAGTTCAGACTCCCTCTCGCCCAAGGTGGTGATGGTCTTCAGCGTTGAGCAGTACAGCCACTCGATGAAGAGCGAGAAGACATCGGGGTCATCTTCAGGAAGGTGAGCTTCAGTCACCGATCTGACCTCGTCGCCTTTACGGTCGCCGTTCAAAAGTTTATGGAAAACTGTAGATTTCTCTGCAAGAAGCTTCTTATGGATGCTGAAGGATCTCTCGTTGTCGCCCGCGCCGACAGTGATCGTGACCGTGTCCAGACCCAAAAAGCTATTGATATTAGATTGGATTAAAGAGAGTTTCTTATTGTACTCACTCATCGAACTTTCGCTTCACGAAAACATCAGCGGCTTTCGCGGCTTTAAAGTCCTTGTCGTCTTTCTCGTCTTTCCCATCCTTCTCGTCCTTGATCTCAGGTTGAATTGCTGACTCATCAGGAGTAGGTGAACTCATGGTTCTGAGTGCGTTGTCAGGTTCTCTTGAGATGCTCCCGTTGGTAAGGCGCCGAGGTGCCATGGAAGGTGAGGTTGAGGCTCTAGAGAGAACCTTCAGTGTGCTGAGGCTAAAACAAAATAAAAGAAATGTTGAATTTGGGTAGAAGGGGCAGCAAAGCTCTGGAATCGAGGAAGGAATAAGGCGATCTTGGATTTGCAGAGTGGTTTTAAAGTTGCCAGTCGCTGGTAGCTACGTCTTATTTATAGTTGGAGGAAACCCTGGACATGCTTTCAGATATAAGAGGAATCAAACCATGGAACACAATGAACTAGAAATAGAATGCATATAAAGCATATAACTTGCCATTGAACCATCATGGATGGCATCCTTCAAAAACTACCTATGGAACGCCTTTTGGGGGAGTAGGTTCTTGAAGAGACTTCTCCTCACTTCCCCTTCCTTTCCGTTGAGCAATTCTCATTAATTAGGCAAGCTTTCTCCATTATCTCCATGTAGATAGCCTTGACAGTCACAGGCGTATTTGAAGCATTTGAATCACTTTTCTGTGTGGTCCCCTGTGAAGAGGAGTCGTCGTCAACATCGCATAGCATAGCTTGAAAGAAGCGGAAGATCATTCATTATCTTATCAGATCCAAAACGCAACCCCTAAATCGGAGCTAAAGCACTAACCCCGCCAAATCCACCATGACATACATCTCTGCATCAACACTCACCTTCTAGCTCATTTGTCGTCTTCTCTTGCTCCCAGATACCATCTGCAACAGGTTTGCATTTCCGTCTGTAAACTCCACTTATATACCCTCATCAGAAGGTATGTATGTCTACATCTCCCTCAGTCACTCTCCGTGACTCCGTCCCTCCCCCGCCCCGCATCGAGGCAGTAGCTGAGTCGTGCGTGCTCAGCATCAGACAGCAAGCATGCCACCGCCATCCGCAAACACCGGCACAGCAGGCCTGCTCGCCCGCCAACTAAAGCAGATGCAAAACGACACAACCCTCCCCGGCATCTCCTGCGGCCTGGTCAACGACAACAACGTCTTCGAGTGGGAGGTCATGCTCATGATCTCCGACGACTGCAAATACTACGGCGGTACGTCCCCCCTCCCCCCCATCCCGCCAGAACACCCACTGACATCCCCCCCCCAAGGCGCGAACTTCCGCGCCCACCTCACCTTCCCCCCCACCTACCCCCTGCTGCCGCCGACCCTGACCTTCCTCGCGCCGATCCCCTTCCACCCGAACGTCTACGCGGACGGCGGCGTCTGCATCTCGATCCTGCACCCGCCCGAGGACGACAAGTACGGCTACGAGTCGGCCGCCGAGCGCTGGTCGCCCGTCCAGACGCCCGAGACCATCCTGATCTCCGTCGTCTCGCTGCTGCACAGCCCGAACGACGAGAGCCCCGCGAATGTCGAGGCCGCGAAGCTGTGGAGGGAGGAGCAGAGGACGGGCGATAGGGCGTTTAGGAGGAGGACGAGGAGGTGTGTGAGGGAGAGCTTGGGGGAGGAATGAGCAGGGAGGGATGGGGCTGGGAGCATGGTATCGGATATATGGGGTGGACTGGAGGCGCTTTGGCGTTGAGAATTGCGAATACAGAGCGTGCATGGCGCTGCTTTGGTGGTATCGGATTACGATTTGGTACAAGTAGCTAGAAATGAAGAGCTATCCAAGCTTCATTGGATTGGCAGCAATGCGACCAGTACCCATCTCTCATGATCTAATCACACAAGCCCAGCACCCTGCCCGCCACCCCATCCCATTCCTGATCCCACCGCCTACTCCCTTCCTTCCTCGCTCCATCGCTTAGCCTGCTCAACTCCGCCTCTCCACCCCTGCCAAAAACCTGCCTCAAGCACCCTGCCAACTCCTCCGCCGTCTCGAAGCCCCTGCCATTCTCGCCTTCCCTGACAAGCTCGGACCAGCTCTCATACCCGCTATATCCCACAACGGGCAGCCCAGCCCCAAACATATCCACGACCTTCATCGGCAGATCGACGCCGCTACTCGACATATGCAGACACACGCCGAGATCGGCGCTGGCGAGGAGCTTCGCGTAGTTCTCCGTCGTGAGCCAGGCGCTGAGGATGGTTATGCCGTCGAGCTTGCCTTCTGCGTTGAGGGTGGCTATGCGCGACAGGTAATATTCCTTCTGTGGCCCTTTGCCCGTGATGATTGCGAGGATGGGTGGTAAGGACTCAGAGGGGCGGACAGAGGCGTAGGATTCTAGTGCCGAGAGGAGGAGCGAGAAGTCTTCATCTGGCGTCCAGGAGGTGCTGCTGACAAGCAACTTCATCCTCCCTTGCATGATATCCTCCGCCTGACTCTTCGTCTCGGGCAATGTTGCGAGGAACTCTCCGCGTTCCTGAGCTGAAGCCATCGGTTGGAAGACCTCAGCAGGCCGGTCGTGCAGTGTGAATATGGGACTTGTGATGCTATACGGCGGATTCCGCAACTGCCTCATCATCGCGTCCGTGACTGTGAAGTTCGCAGTCGGCGCATACCGTCCGAGCAGCTCCTCGTAGAATTTCGAGATCTTGACGAGGGGATGGGAGGAGCCTTTCGTGCCGGAGAGGATCGTCCAGCCGTAGTTGTGCCAGTCGATTAGGAGGTGGGTGTTCCGCAGGAAGCAGATGATGAGGGATATCAAGAGCGTCGGTATGGATGGCGGATTCTGCACTAGCAGCCAGCGCGCTGGCCGCGTCTTGTAGCCCAAGATGTGGAATAAAGTCCAGACTTGCCAGAGGACTTTTAATGGGCCGATGAGGAGGAAGGGCACGCCGAGAGATTGGAGTTTTTGGAGGATAGAGGGGGGTGGGGCGAGGGGGACGATGCTGATTAAAGGGTTGTCGATGATACCAGGATGGAGGCTAGATTCTATATATCATAAGTATCAGGTGAGGATATGAGCCTGAAAGAGTGATGGAATACCATTGTATCCGATAATATCCACTCGCCCGCCATGCTTCGCTATGCTCATGGCATGGTATTGCATGCGAGGACTCCTCCCAACGTCTCCGAGGACCAGCACTTGGACGGAGATTTTGGGTTCATGCTTCGGTGTACCTGGGTGTTTCTCATCCGTTCGCGGAGGCGAGTGTCGTGTATATCTCGTAGGCAGCCATAGCAGTATGATTGTGAAGGTCGTTGAGGCCAGCACGGCTAGGGCCAGGAGTAATTCGAACATGAGATAGATTTAGCTCAATGCATTGTGTTGGTTGGTCACCGTTCACAGAGTATGGTCTATAGGATATGTTTTAAAGATAAAGACAAGCTAAAGTCAGAGAGATGCGAGGAGATGTGATGGGACGAAATGAGATGATGACGTTGGAGGTGGCCGAGGCGAACGAGGCTGAGAATGAGAGAGAGAGAGAGTGAGAGTGAGGCTGAGAGTGAGGCTGAGAGTGAGAGGGGAGCTGGACATCGTTCTGCCCTCAACGACCGCTCGCCCTTTTCGGAAGTTCGTTCTGATTGGCTGGCTGATGGACATAGAATACACAGTAGTCGAGTAGTTATGTCAGCATCCCAGCTAAGCTCTATCTGTACACTAGCGTCTGCTCTTGCCTTTATCAAGTCACCAGCCAAATCCCAAATCGGGCCAATCAGCGACACAGATGGCGCCACCCCTTCCATTATAGATACGGTACTTTCGAGCACCAGGGGGAACACACTACAGCGTAGGTACAGTATACAGTATACTGTATACTGTATACTGTATAGTACAGCTAGTACAGTATAGACCCCTCTGCCCACGATGGAGCAACAACAGCATCTTGGTCTGTCACTCTCTACACGACATCTCATCATACTCATAGCTACTCATACTCATACTCATACTCATACCCATCTTCCCACCAGACGCGGATAACTGCATGCACAACCAGCGCGCACAGACGCGTGAGGACATACATACATACATACATACATACTGTATATACGACGGCGAGTACCTTCACGACCATCTTGGCGAGGTTGCGGTCAACGGTCAAGTCAACAAGGCATAGAGACGCCAGAGACCAGGGACCAAGTCGCTGATGCTTGATGCTTGACACGACGACGAATCGACGACGATAACGCCTGCTTCTGATTTCACCTCTCCTCTTATATAAAAAACGAGAACTCGTCGTTTGAACATCATGGCGTCGACATACGCTCTGCCGGTGTCGCCCTTACCACACAGCCCTCACAACCACTTTCGCCAACATTCGCATTCGGGCCACAGCCACAGCCATTCGCATTCGCATTCGCATTCGCCGAGCAAGCTGGCTCCGGCTGGAGCACGATCTGCCTACAGCCCAGGAGCTATGCCGAATGGAAGCACGCACTCCCATTCGCAATCGGCCGCGCATGTTTACAGTCCTGCCAATATACACCATGACAGCCAAAGCCATCCCCACAGCGTGTCGCCAGTCCATGAAGACTCAGCGATCCCTTCATTTTCGACCGCCGACTCTCTGAGCGGCAAGACCGAGAGTTCCCCATACTCGAATGGCTCTATACGAAGTCCAATATACTCGGAATTCACAGGTGTGGAGTTCAACCAGCCTGCCGACGACCACATACACCATGATCATTCCCATGGCAGCCACTCCCATGATGATCATTGCGGCCATGCGCACCATGCGAAGGCGGCCGAGCCCCGATCGAGATGCACTAAATTCCTGTTAAGGCATACTTTGAACTTCCCGCTCCTGCAATCCATTCTTCTGGAGAAAGACTCGAGGCGCATATTCTATTTCATGAGGTGAGGACTCCTCACATGTCTGCTCAACAATTGCTGATGCCTTGCTAGCCTCAACTTTGCATTCATGATAGTTCAGGCCTTCTATGGCTTTGCGACCGACTCCTTAGGCTTGCTCAGCGACAGTATCCATATGTTCTTCGATTGCATAGCCCTAGGCCTTGGCTTGTTCGCTGCGGTAGCAAGTAAATGGCCATCAAGTCAGCGTTTTCCATATGGCTTTGGAAAGATTGAGAGCTTATCTGGATTCGGCAATGGGGTGTTTTTAATGTGAGTTGATAGTTAGTTCCCTTGCCCAGAGAGCGACTCTGACCAAATTCAGGCTTATCAGCATTGAAATTATAATTGAGGCGATAGAGCGCCTTGCGGAAGGACATGAGACGAAGCGCCTGAAAGAACTTTTCATCGTGAGCTCCTTGGGCCTGGCTGTGAATCTAGTAGGAATGGCGTGCTTTGGCCATCATCATCACGGCCATGACCATTCACACGGCGGCCACGATCACGATGAGAAGAAGCATGATCATGACCATCACGACCATGACCATGGCCACGATCATCATCACCACGATTCTCACTCCCACACGCCTTTAATATCTGATGCTTCCGCCGCTGCTGCTGCGCCCAAACACAACCACAGCCATTCTCACGAAAACGAGAATATGCATGGTATATTCCTGCATGTCCTTGCTGACACCATGGGCAGCGCGGCTGTCATCGTGTCAACGGTGTTAATCCACTATCTCGGCTGGCCCGGATGGGATCCTCTCGCGTCCTGCCTCATCGCGATCCTCATCTTCCTCTCGTCCCTCCCGCTCGTCAGCAGCTGCGCCAAGCGTCTCCTCTTGACTGTGCCGGCGGACACCGAATATCAACTGCGCGAGACACTCTCAGGGGTGAGCGATCTGAGAGGCGTTGCGAGCTACTCAGTGCCAAGGTTCTGGATGGCGGATAGGCCGGAACTGGCAGAAGGCGAGCCTGTGCTGGGCATGATGCACGTCATCGCCACACGAGGCTCAGACCTCGACGATGTTCGCGAGCGAACACGAACTTATCTGTCTGGCCATGGGATGGACGTTGTGGTCCAAGTCGAGAGGGAGGGTGAGGCAAAGTGCTGGTGTGGTGGTGACGGCGCTCGCAGTCCGTCGAACCCGACAGCGCGGTTCTAGAGGGAGGGTTTAGTTATCTGTTCCTATTGCTTTGTAGGACAAAGATTTTACTGCATTGTACATTATTACAACAGTACGCTATTATGCATTAGTAGTCGGAGTTACGGAAGGGCACGATGGGGGAGTACAGAGTTTATTTTAACGATATCACGCAGACAGTACGTATACACAATATATCTCAGATTTAGTATGTACACGAATAGCAACTCTGATATACTCTACGGGAATACTCGTGAAAATGCGGAAATGCGACATGTCAAGCCATAGCTGTCCTCATCTCTAAATCCCAAAAATCCCAAAAATCCTCACCCCATTCCCCCGCCTCCTTATCAGCACCAATCTCCGTTTCTCCACAACCCCGGACCCCTAAACCGGCATCCTCCGCGCTTGCGCTTGTGGGGCAGCCAGGAACCGGGGAACCGCCACCGAAGGGCCGACCGGGGGACCCTCAAATGCCTCGGTTCAAGCCTCGGGCTCAGGATCCACCCGCACAAACTGCTTCACCACGCCCGTGTCGAGAAGTTATTTCGCGAAATTATCTGCGAGCGAGCAATTGGTCTGGTGCCCCTTTCCCATCCCTTCCTGCTCTACGATCTCTGTCCGCTGGTCTCTACGTACGTCGTCGTCGTCGTCCTCCTCATCATCACCAGCAGCATATCCGCCGTCTTCTTCCCCATCCACTCGTCCGGCTCGCCACACACCACAGACAGCACAGCACAGCACAGCACAGCACGATGCCCTCCAGCAACCCCGCCACCGAGATCAACAAGGCGCTCGATGCCCTGCCCATCCACCTCCCGCACGTCCCCGAGACCAAGGCCGAGCTGAAGGCCGACGTCGAGGTCGCCGCCGCCAAGTCGTTCGCGGGCCTGCGCTCGCTGGCCGCCGGCGGCTTCGGCGGCATCTGCGCCGTCATCGTCGGCCATCCCTTCGACCTGGTCAAGGTCAGGCTGCAGACCGCAGAGGCCGGCGTGTACAAGGGCGCCATTGATGTGGTGACCAAGAGCGTGGCGAAGGATGGCCTGGCGAGGGGGTTGTATGCCGGTGTCAGTGCGCCGTTGGTGGGCGTCACGCCGATGTGTAAGTCCTCCCCCCCTCCCCAATGCGTGCGCAATCCGCTGGGCACGCGATGAAATCCAAGGTGCGCGGGGCTGACGCACCAGAAACAGTCGCCGTGTCCTTCTGGGGCTACGACGTCGGCAAGAACCTCGTCCGCCAGTTCTCCACCGTGCACGACAACCAGCTCTCCATCGCCCAGGTCTCCGCCGCCGGCTTCTTCAGCGCCATCCCCATGACCGCCATCACGGCGCCCTTCGAGCGCGTCAAGGTGCTCCTGCAGATCCAGGGCCAGAAGACGCTCGCGCCCGGCGAGAAGCCCAAGTACGCCGGCGGCGTCGACGTCGTGCGCCAGCTGTACAAGGAGGGCGGCGTGCGCTCCGTGTTCCGCGGCTCGGCCGCCACCCTCGCGCGCGACGGCCCCGGCTCCGCCGCCTACTTCGCCGCCTACGAGTACATCAAGCGCGGGCTGACGCCCGTGGACGCCGTGACGGGGAAGCCGTCGGGCGAGCTGAGCCTGCTGGCGATCACGACGGCGGGCGCGGCGGCGGGCGTGGCCATGTGGATCCCCGTGTTCCCCATCGACACGGTCAAGTCGCGGCTGCAGACCATGGAGGGCAATCCGACGGTGGGCGGCGTGGTGAGGGGGCTGTACCGGGCGGGCGGGCTGAAGGCGTTCTTCCCGGGCTTTGCGCCGGCGATTGCGAGGGCGGTGCCGGCGAATGCGGCGACGTTCTTGGGCGTGGAGTTGGCGCATCAGGCTATGAATAGGGCTTTTGACTGAAAGAGAGGGCGGGGAAGGGAAGGCGGGATGCTTGTTTGATGGGCTTGGGATAGTAAAGGCGGCAGGGGATGGGTGGAGAGGAAGGAGAGGCTCAACGAGGTACTCTGTGGATAAAGACACAGGATGAGAATTAGACGTTTGATGACGGGCGATATAGAAGGGGCGCGGGCGGGGCAATTGTATATAGAAGCGTGAGCATCTACGTCATGAGCAAGTAGAACGATGGCTTATACAGCACAAGCGGGCTCAAACTAGAGAGATATCCTTGTACACTTATCCTCGAGATTAATTCTCTGCCTGTCCACGTCTCTCTGAGTGACTGAAGCATGAAGTTTTTGTTGTACTGTGACTATGCAAACGATTCTTAAGCACAGAGCTTGAGTCAATTCATGTTTTGTTGCACTATAACATTTATATAATATATTGTTCATCGGGACCTTCTGTGGTGGTATTTCATTTTGATGGCTTTCTGTACAAAAGCTTAAGAAGGTTGATCTACAACCGATAAAGACATCTTTCAAGCTCGAGTTATCCACTCCTGGAGAGCACCATCTCCATCGTGTTCTCGAATGCTCGAGCATAGCAGTACAAACCATTACAACATCACATCATATTCACCACGAGCACGCTCCCCCTCCCCCTTTTCTTCTCCTCTCTCTCTCTCCAATCAGCATCGCCTCTCCCCTACGAGCTCAAAGACATATCCCTCATATCCCCCGGCACCATCCTCCTGCCCACCCTCCCCCCTCTCCCCACCTCGTACCCCGGCGCCGGCCCACTCCACTGCCTCTCATATCCCAGCGGCGTCGCCGTCCTACTCCCCGCCAAGTCCGCCCACCCCTGACTCCCCGGGCTCCCGCTGCTCTGAGAACTCGGTTGCGTACTCTGTCCCTGTCCTCTACTCTGCGATCCTGCCGCGACAATCCCATACATCGCCTGCTGCTCCGGATCGCCATAAGGGCCCTGAAGACCCCCCATCGGACTCCGCGGTGTCTGTGGCTGGTAAAGGGCATTTTGGCTTGGATGTGAACCCCAGGCAGTGATGACGGACCCGCCGTCGTACTTCGGTGCCACTACCATGTCCTGGGCTCCAGGAGGTGGAGATGAGTTCAGCGTATATGCCGGCTGACCGCTCAGCTCCGCGGGCTGTGCATTTGGATTCTGCCGCATATATGCCACATCTCCTGTTAAGGGGTCAGTTGCTGCGGGCGGATGTGAAGGGATGGGGAGAGAGGCTTGGTGTCGCCGGTGTCGTTTGATGAGAATGAACGCGAGGATTGCGAGGGCGGAGAGAAAGATAGAGCCGCCGATGGCGATGCCGACTATGACTCCAATTGATAGAGGCTTGGAATCAGAAGATGTGGAAGCGACGGCGGTGGGGATGGGGCGAGTAGGGGTGCGAGAGGTAATATTTGCTCGCCGAGCGAGAAGAACGGGGAGATCGCGGTGTGTCCAGCCAGCTGATGGCGATTTAACGGTGGCACCTCCTTGTGGTCTTGGTGTATCGAATTAGCGACTAGTATATGTGGGAATTGGATCAACAGTGGGATGGAGGGATACTGACCCGCCTCCGATTTTTGCAGAGATCTCGGAAGGCACGACATAAGACTTAATGTTGTCGCGATACACATACCACACTGCACCGTCCGGATTCTGCTTTCCGAGATCGAGATTGTGCGTGGCCCAGACATTTGCTGCATCGCATGCATCAGTTAGCGGGAACGAGCCGCCGATAACCAGCATTTGTGCGCCGTTGATGACGTTGCAGGTTGAGCCACCGTGAGGATTGCCCCGTCCTGCGTTCATAGGATACCACTTGATCCAGGTAAAAGATGGAATGCTGAGGATATAGACATCATCGAATCCGACACCATTTGGTGGAACGCCATATCCGCCATAGAGGTATCTGGAGACTGTCAGTTAGACACCACGAAAGAGAGTGGGAAACGTCTTGCATATTAAATGATGACTGGTCCGGTGCCCATGTCACTCCGGCACAAAAACTTCTCCTCACTTCCGGCACATCTCCCGATGCTGTCTGATTATACCACTGCCCTCCTGCGATATCATACAGAAAAATATCAGACATCGGGAGTCCAACCATTTCTGGAGAACCAACTGCGTTAGGCGTCACTGATATGCCTCCGAAGTATGCCAGCATTCCTCGATCGCTGATGGGCAGATAAACCATCACTCCTTCCGCTCTTGGGATATCGTCAGGCCCGCTGCCATTTGTCCATGAATTTGAATCCATGGTGTATCTAAGGAGTCCAGTTGTAGCCACACGATCGCCCCTGAATTCCGGAATAGATGCGTTGCTCATCCATCCACCATAGTAATAGCCTTCTCCGCGCTCCGATATTGATGTGCCACCTCCATACGAGACTCGATTTATATTAGGCGGAGGCGATCCCAAAGTATCCCACTGATCGTTAAGCGCGTCATAAGACAGTAACTCTAGTGCCTCTGGGGGTTCTTGGTAGAATTCTCCACCAAAGAGATAAAATCTCTTGTTAATATTATCTTCCCATAGTATTCCTCCATTGACACTGGGCATAGATCCGTTTTTCGACAGATTGGCATGGAGTTGCGGCATTCCATTGATGTTGGAATGATCGAGGTCATTGTAGAGGAGCCATGTGTCTTCTCAAGTTAGCCAAACTGTGCCCTGGAAGAGTTGAATATGAAGCAGCTGAAATGTGAGGGAAACACATCTCTGGGCATGAGCTAAGTATCATAAAATGTATGATGCAGATTAGTTGAGAAATGCAAGATACTAATAAAAAATGCTTGCTTACTGGTATAATTCAGCGGATTCGCCGCTATCGTGTTCCAATTTACAAAACCACCATCGATATAGAGTTTGCGATCTATGACAGCAGATTGGTGACCAAACCGACGGCATATATCATTGACGGGGTCTTTTTGAGATGACAGTTCAGCAAAGAGAACGAGTAATGAAAACTGAGCTAGAAATGAATGCATGTCGAGCCAGACTACTGGAGCGACGACAGTATGAATGCTCAACGAACGAACGCCGTATAAAAGTGAGCTAACGATCAATTCTTGACCAAGGCTATGAAAGCGACCATATAGGCCCAAGGCAGATAATAAGACTCGAATATACAGCATGCGGCGTTCGATGCTATATGCTCATGTGCAATACTCGATGATGTTGATATCGCGATTGAAGGCGGCGAGGACGAAGAGAACGAGATAGGCCATCGCCGGTTCTGCGGATTGCGAAATCAAGCTGGCGCCGACTCCTGGAGATCCCATCGCGCTGTCACTCCAAAGTATCTGCATCCCGCAGCCCCCATTTGCCTCGTGTCGTAGCTGCAGGGCTAAGCCGCAACCTGCAGTTCTTGGACCTCATCCTACTGTCCTGTGTACTCGAGTGATCATGACAATATCCGCCCAAAAATCGATGTTAAAGAGATGATTGGATGAAGAAGAAGAAGAAGAAGACGCTGCAGCAAGCCGCGGCTCCTCCTGCTGTGTTTTGCTGCCAAATCAATAGGATACCGACAAGGTGACACCTGCGAGTAGCGGACACAGTATCGTTTCTCTCTGTACAGCATATTCGTCGACAGTGAGGATGAGATGGTCAGCAAGGCACTTGTTTCCCTGGAAGACCATCGAGCGAACATGTTCCACGGGTAATTGCATTGCATATTGCATAAGCTTCACCCGCAAAGCTTGACTGCTTGTCCAAGTCTTTCGCGAGTTTTAACTAAGACTTTTCCTAGGCCAGAGTTTAAAGCGGTCAAATCTTTCCCATTCAACGATGAAGGACCGACAACCATGAAATTCGCTGATCCGAATACAGGAATCTTAGGCGAACAGCGTCAACTTGGTACAGAAGATCAAAACCCGGGGATATCGGGGGTAGTACATGGAGAAAATTAGGACCAAACGCAGCTAGACTCGAAGCACTTGCGACCAGCATTTGGAACGTGGGACTCAGGATACCTTGTATGAAACGATGGGAACAGAGTCATTGGTGTTCCTGGTGACCAGCCAGCCCCAGATACTCGGCTTTCGGGGTTCCAGATTCCAGGTTCCAACTTTCTGTATAGTACAATACAACACAAGAGAGATGGAAACCGAGAAGATAGATCGGGAGAGATGAAGAGGAAAAAGGAGGCACGAGCACGAGCATCCTTTTCTCTGGAATTCAGTCCCTGCCTGGTGTCTATGAGTGCCGACTCCCGAGAGACGTCTCCAGAAAATCGACTGGTTCATGCCGAAGGGCTGCATAATATTGCATTGCATATCCACGACATTGACAGGTCGTGGATCCAGCCAGGATAGCAGTGGAACAGGTATCCTTTCGATATATTAGCCATGAATCAGAGAAAAGACAGCCAGAGCAAGAGAAAGGAGAAAGGAGAAAGGAGAAAGGAGAACGGGGATTAACGCGCTTAGATCTGGTGAAAGAAGCTTATTTAGACGCTGGCCTCCCCGCTTCATCCTCGACGTACTGAAGGGTTCTCAGGGGGCTAGTCCGCACCCTCGTTCAACAACACATATCAATAAAAACATTAGAGAAACACACTCGTCATGACACACATAGGCTCCTCAATCCGAAGGTGTATGGAATACAAATATGAAGAGTTATCCTCGATTATCCTCATCACCAAAAAAACAGTGCACGGTCGATGGTGGACGGTGGACGGAAAGCCGATGATGTTAGCGCATGTCTGTCTAGTGCTACTGCAGCTGCAACAGGAAGCCATATCCGAGCTACGATCTAAGGTTAAAGGGAGGTAATCCACCCCCTCGTAGTCTTAGAGTACATATATCTATCTCCTCTTCTTAGAATGTAGGTACTCTACCTGTCTATCTCTCTTCTCCTCGTCTTCGCTGTACTTATAAATAGATCACTTACTTCCTTCTCTTCTCGAGTATATATTTATATTTATCATTCCATTTCTCATCTCTCCTCTCGTCTCATCTCATCTGCATTCTAAGCATTCTCCTATCCACATTATCACAATGGTCCTCTACCCCAACCGTCCTATACAGCGCCACTCCCACCTCATCATCGGCGCCTCCCGCGGCATCGGCCTAGAATTCGCCAGACAACTCCTTCTTGAGCACGACCAACATGTTATAGCCACAGCCCGCAACATCAACGCGCCCGAGCTTCTTGCCTTGCAGGCTCAGTCTCGGGATCAGGAGAAAGGCGCTCTGATGATCGTCGAATGCGACGTGACAGACGAGGACAGTATCCAGCGCATGGCCGAGTATATAGGAAGTCTGGTCAAGGGAGCTCGTCTCAGGGGACGGATCATCGAGAACGTCATTGTGAATGCGGGAATCTTGGAGTATCCGAATCGAGTGCTTGGAAGGTGAGTCGATGATTTCTCTTCTCAGGTTGCTGGGAAGTTGTCTTGCAGTTATCAGTCTTTAATCTTCTTCTGCTTCCTTGTATACCCCGAAATTTCTTCATTTCCATATCAGCCAAAATACCCCAATCTCTTTCCATATTCCTTCGCTCTCTATATCCTTGAAATAGTCTAACAGGCTCTTCAGATCCTTCCAAACCTTCCAAAAGCACCTCACAACCAACGCCACCGGGCCGCTCATGTGCGCATCTGCTCTTCTCTCCCTAAAAAACGGACCCCAGTACGCGGACGTCGACGTAGTCCTCGACGACGCTCCTCCCTCTCCCTCCGCCCCCAGCACCCAAATCCAGGCAGAAGCCGCGCCCCCCGCCGAGCCCCTCCTCATCATCAAGAACCTTATCTTCATCAGCTCGGACTCCGGCTCCATGAAGAATTTCCGCGCCTTCGAGGACGGCTTCGCCGCCTACGCCGCGAGCAAGGCGGCGCTGAACATGGGGCTGCGCCATCTCGCCGCCGAGCTCGCGTACACGAAACACGCCCATGCGCCTACTATTTTGGCTGTGCATCCGGGCGAGGTGGACACGGATTTGGCGAGAGCCGTGGAGTTGGCTTGGGAGGTCGAGGGGACAATTTCGCCAAGGGAGAGTGTGGGGAAGATGATAGCGATGATTGCGTTGCATGGGCGGGGAGGGGAGAAGGAGGGTGAGAAGGGAGTGGCGACGTATTTGACTTGGGAGGGGGAGGAGTATCCGTGGTGATGCATGCCCATGTGATGAGATGAAGGATACTGGGTATCGAGTAACGCCATAGATATGGATAGACTGCATAGACATATCCTATAGTTGGCGAAGGAGAATATGGATTATCTATGTCTCGTAAGAGTTTGAACCGTCTGCACTCTGCACCAGCGTAAAAGCGTAATCTCGAAGAGCCATCAATTTGCCGTATTAAGCAAGACAGTAGACTAAAGTAGTGAGAATCCCAGCCAAAGCAAGTTAATCGTCACATATATATGCATCCATACCTTCAATCTCATCTTTCGGCGAAAAATGAAGTCCTCATTTATGTGCGCTCCCCTCCTCACCTGCCTCTCCCTCCGCCCAGACCCCCGAACACCCCGCCCCTCCATTATAGCATCAGCCTCGTCCCTCAGCCTCGTGCCGATCCGCCATAGCTCTCCGCTCCCGCAGATAAGGGACCTAATCTATCGCTTCAACACCAACATCAGCATCGTCAATCAACAATGCCCTTACTCCTGCACTCCTGCAAACCATGAACTGGCCGCTGCCCTGCCCTGGCTATCCACTACCGAAGCGAAGGACCTCGGCCCCGCTGAGCGAGACGACGAGCACCACGGCCACGGCCGGCCCCCGTGCAGCGCAGCCATGACGACCGTGAACATGATGCGCAGCTACATGCTGAAGCGGGCGCCGAACGCGGACTTTGCGCATGCGGTGAGTTTGCCTCTTCCGTGGGGATGTGGCGCCTTGCGTTTTTTTGTGGTGCGGAGTCAGGACTGCGATCTCGGGATCCTAGGCGGGACGAAGAGACGGGGCATGGGCGATGGGAGAAAAAAGATGTGGGGGGGGGAAGATAGGAGGGGAAGGCAACAAGAGAGGGGCTGACGGGAAACACAGATTATCGGCGGCGGCGCGGTGGGGCTGGCGATCGCGGCAAGGCTGGCGGCGAGGGAGGAGGGACATACGATTGTGCTTGAGCGGAACGCGGCGGTGGGGATGGAGACGAGTAGTCGGAATAGCGAGGTGCGTGCTGTCGGTTCTTGCACGGTGTTGCATGGACGATTGGGGGAAGGATGGGGATGGGGATGGGGATAACAGACAGGGCTGACGAGGGCAGGTCATCCACGCAGGCCTCTACTACCCCAAGGACAGTCTGAAGACGAAATTATGCATCGAGGGACGGGAAATGCTGTACGACATGTGTGAGCGGCACAATATCCCTTACAAGAACTGCGGGAAGTGGATAGTCGCGCAGACAAACGAGCAATTCGAAGTAACCTCCCCCAACTCTCCCTCTCCCTCTCTCTCTCCCTTCTAACACCCCCTAGGAACTCACCAAACTCCACGCCCACTCCCTTTCCCTCTCCATCCCCACCTCCTTCCTCTCCCTCCCCGCCGCCTCCGCCCTCGAGCCCTCCGTCCGCGCCCTGTCCGGCATCCTCTCCTCCCCAACCACCGGCATCCTCTCCTCACACGCCTACATGGACCACCTTCTCACAACCCTCCTCTCCTCCTCCGGCGACCTCGCCCTGCACACCGCCGTCACCTCCCTCCACCCCCTACCAGGGGCCCACACCCCCGGCACCGCCGGCTGGGAACTCACCACCCTCGACGCCCACACCGGCCTCTCCTCCTCCATCACCGCCGAAAACGTCATCAACGCCGCCGGCCTCTCCGCCTGCGACGTCGCAAACCTGGTCCTGCCGCCCGCCCGCCACCTCACGCAGTACTTCGCCAAGGGCAACTACTTCTCCTACGCCGGCTCCCGGCCGCGGGTCTCCCGCCTCATCTACCCGGTGCCCGAGCGCGGCCTCGCCGGCCTCGGCACCCACCTCACGCTCGACATCGCGGGCCGCATGCGCTTCGGCCCGGACGTCGAGTGGGTGTCGTCGGCGTCCGACCTCTCCGTGAGCGCCGGCCGGCTGCCCGCTGCGGTCCGCGAGATCAAGAAGTACCTCCCGGACATCGAGGAGGGCCGGCTGGCGCCCGACTACGCGGGCGTGCGGCCGAAGCTGGGCCCGGCGGGGGGGAGGGCGTTCGAGGATTTCGTCGTCAGGAAGGAGGAGGGGTTCGAGGGGTTGGTGAATTTGCTCGGCATCGAGAGTCCGGGCCTGACGAGTAGTTTGGCGATTGCGAGGCTGGTGGAGGATTTGCTGTATGGCTGAGGAGAGTGGGTGGGATGAGGATATGGGATGGAGGGTAGAGGGCAGAGGACAGAGACCGAGGAGGAGGTGAGGGAGAGCATATGGATGAGGATATATATTTTTGGCGAAGCAGGCGAAATGGAAGTATGCATGCGTATGTACCTTACATACATATACAGGGTTTGCGGCATTTGCATTTGCATTAGCGTGGCAGGCGATTGTTTTCCATCCGCCTATCTGTCTGTCTGTCTGTCTGTCTGTATGTCTGCCTATAGAGATCAGGACTTCAAGTTAGAGTACAGGATATTTCATGATGGCCTTGATGTCCAACTTTTTTTCCTTTTTGCAGGAGAGAAATGCAAAGACCGCGGCGACAGGGACAATCAGATGCTGCAGTCGTTGGATTGAATATATATATACATATATATATATATGATAACGCTGCCCTGTGGTATATACATGCTCGTTATGTACGGCCACGCCGCCCGGCCTCAAAAAACGAGTTTGCAACCCTATCTACTATAATACACCATTGGTTAACCCTCCACATCCACAAAAGAACCCCTCACATAGTCTCCTCCCCAACCGTAAGCGCGTCATACTTCCCACTCCCAATCTTCCTCACACTCTCCACCTCCACCCACTCCTCTCCCGCCTTCGCATCCTCGTCCGCAAACGGATCCACCTCCCTCTCCTTCCCCTTCCCCTCCACCACCTTCCTGCTAACCCCCAATCCACTCCCCAAGCCCCACCCGCGCGGCACCACAACCTCCCACTTCGCCTCCACGACCCCTGGCGTCGGCTGTCCTCCCTGATCGCCCAACAGTCTTCCTATCACCTTCTGCGCCGGCTGGCTCGGGTCGAGCGTCACGTCGCCCAACCGCCAGAAGACGAGCGACTTGTCTTTGACATGCGTCCCCGACGGCTTCGTCTGCGCGCTTATCGCCTTAGCGCCCTCGTAGGAGACGATCAGCACGAGATTGCTCAACGTTATCGGCTGGGTTGAGAAGGCTGGATTGAGGGAGTACTCGACGACAATACCCAGTTTATCGCCTCCTGTTGCGCGCCACGCCGGTTTAAGCAATAGAGGCACGTGAGGAAGGAGATTGGCGGGATCGACGTGCACTTTATACTTGAATGCACAGTTGGTGCGGGGGATGTGTGAGACTGCAACGCTGTATTCGCCAGGACGCTCCGAGGTCGAGGTTTCGTTGACGAAGATTTTGTTGGGCGCGATGGCTTCGAGGGCCTGGAAGTTGTCGAGGCGGATGGTCTCGATATCTATTCATCTGTCAGTCTATTCTTCACCGCCGAATCATGAGATAGTGCAACGTACCTGGACTTTCTGAAGACGCTGATGGGTCGTGCACATAAGAAAGAGCGAGTTCTCCAACTACATTAACAGTCTTGATCTCGCCGTTCTCAAACAACGCATTCACTGTTTCGATGATTGAAGAGTTGAGACCAGGGTTCGTCATCTCAGGATGCTTGATGTGAGATCCTCCCACAGAAGCCGATGAGCGTATCGAATCAGCAGAAGAGCCGACTTCTCCTCCAAGCGCAGCTAGAGCAGCTGCTCGTCCGCCCCCGAAGGCAGATGGAGATGATGCGATGTAAGCCTCAGGAGTGCGTGGCGCCTCAGGTATTGCTTGATCAGGTGGCGGAATATACATGGTATTTCGCACATCTCTCCGTCCTCTTATAGTGCCAACCTTGCGACTTGGAGTCAAGATATTTGCAGAGCGAAGAGTGTTGGCAACACTTGATAAGGCAGCTTGCGCATCTGCATCCTCCTCTTGAATAGGGGTTTGCTTAATGTCAAGCTTGAACGCCGGTGGTACCGTGTCGTTTGCTTCGGCTGCTTCGGCTTGAGCTTGAGAAATAGGATCATTGAATGCTGGAGGAACAGAGAAACCTTCCGAGTCTCGTCTAGTGGGAGAAACAGTGCCTGCATCAAGGCGCTGCAATGACGGTGGACCTGGTAGAGGCTTTACGCCTGATACGCCTGCCTCGTCTACTGCTTCACCCGCCATAATGCGCCGAGATTTCGCGACAGATGAATCTTCATATTCACCGTTCGCGAGATCTTTCGGCGGAGGCTCCTGTCTAGATGACCTTCGTGATGTTTGAGACTCAGCAACTGCACCCAGGCTGCTGTTTTGTCGTGTTGATTCTCGGAGATTGGTGGAAGAGCCGCGTGGTGACGGGGCTGGCCTACCATCCCTACTACGTGGAGGATGTCCAAGAGCAGTAAATCCCTTAGATGGTGAAGTAGAACGCCCAAAAGAGCCAGCGTGAATGCTTTGCCGTCTCCTGCCAATCATTGTCCCGAAGCGTTTCAAGGTACTTTCCTTTTTATGATCTACATAAAGATTAGAGCTGGTATTCAGGGGGTCCACATGAGAGACGCTCACCAGATGACGTATCATTTCTCACAGAATGCTGGCTTACACTATCCTCTCCAGAAGGCCTCTGCAACGAGGGAGGCGGTTGCAAAGAGCTGCTAGCAGCACTGACAGTGGATCCAGTCCTGGCGGCCGGTCTCCGGTCAAGTCTCGGCTTCCCCTGGGTCGCATTTGCAGCAAAGTTGTTAATCTCTACTGCTGTATCCACCTCCAACAACGAGTTCAACGTCGTCTCGGCGGCAATCCGATTCCTCTCAACCTGATCGGCCTCGTGCGTCCCATATTGTGTAAGGACGTCTCGTAGGTGATTTAGGCGCGTCTCGTCGACCGCTTGGAGCTTCTCAAATATAAATGGTGCCTGAGAATCCCACTCCGCGCTCGCAGTCGCCAACCTCTGCGCCGCATTCTCGACCTTCGCGGCATTCGCCTTGCCACCCTTCCTGATCAGCTTGTCAGACGCTTCTTGGGCAGACTCGTATTCTTTTGCGAGATGCATTAGGTTTCCTTGAATTGTCCCTATCGAGGCGATCTCCTTGTTCTTCGCTGGGAATGCGCGCAATGCCTGCTCTACATCTTTGTCGATTCGTTGCGCGAACAGCGCGTGCGATGTAGCAATCTGCTCGGTAGCTGAGACTATCTTCGCCCATGGTGTCGTGAAGACCCTACAGACTGGTAAGTTTCGAGTTATAAACTGTCGCGCTGCGTTGGGCATGTGCTCACCCAAGCTCGGATCGATTGTCTGGAGGCTGCTTCTGCGCCAGCTTCTTGAGTCCTTGTACGTATAATTCTTCGACCTTGCGACGCTCCTACACTGTGTCAACGAAAGGCTCTCTGGCTGCCGTCGCAATTGACATACCTGAAGCCAATCCGCTATCTCCGTGTTGACTTTACCTACCCGCCTTATACGCTCATTGAATATATTGACCGCTTGCATCGGTGGCAGCGACGCCTACAGATGTGTCAATTGTGTCCCGCGCAAGCCGGTGGCCATGAGGAAGGGAAGGACGCTTACCAGCATGGCAGGATATTCCTGCCGAGCCAGAGCATCCATCCTGATGTGTATGGATCAGTCTGGTATGGACGTATATTCAAGCCAGTGTTTGTTCTTCTGCCACCAGTAGACAGCGACGAAGTGGCAGAGAAGAGCAGAGCAGGAAGAATAACGGGCTGGCGACGGATTGTGTTGACATACATGGACATGAGCTCTCTCTGTCATGGCCTGTATGCATGCGACCTCGTCTTGGCATCTTTGTCATTGCGGCCGCTTTAATCCGGCTATACTCCGTCGGCGTCTGGGCTCCGAGAGCTAAGACGAGTTAGGACGACGCCTGTCATTATCAAATATCAAATATCAAATGACAGGAGACGACCGGATTCTCATATTCTCACTCTCATTATAGACTATAACAAAATACTCTTGTAAGAGCGAACTCGTCGCAAAGAGAATAGAGTTGAAGTTCATGTCATGCATTGCATCGTAAACTCCCAAGATCCCTCGACAAGAGAGATCTCACGTGATCTTCCTGAAAGTAATCATAATCATTTCCGCATCCGGCCTCCATTCCTCCTCAGTAATTGACGTTGACCACGTAAACATAACCCTTTATAGCCCTTCATAACCCTTCGTATTCTCGAATGCAGACCACTGGCAATTGGAGAGCGAGCGTCTCCGCCACAGCAAGATTCGAGAATGTCCAGAATATGTAAGTGCAGCCAGTCCCCCATCCTCACTTCACCTCACGACTCTGACGCTCCGTAGCCAGAAGGGAATAGAGGCAGCTGGAGAGACGTCCAAGGCCAAGGCCCAGAAAGCCGCCTTTGCGGCAGAGACAGAGGCATATAATGATTCCCACTCTTTAGTAAGTCCCTATTTATTCTATCTATATATCTCCCTGGCATTACATGGCGTTACATGTTGTTACATCTCCTGCATTCCTTCCTCAACATCAAGACGTCTCAAACTCACAAACCTTGTCTCGGCATCTCCTCGTTTGGAGGTCTTCCTCCCTCCTTCCTGCAGCAAAGCTTTTTCTCAGACGGCGAGGGCAACCGAAGGGAAGGGAAGAGAAGAGAAGGAAGATTCTCTACAATAGCATCTTTAAGCGGACATCTTTCAACAGTCGGGGTGCTGGCGCAGCAGTAGCGCGCCTGATTCCAGCTCACACTTCTCAGACTCAGCCTCCATGACCAGCTGCGTCTGGAGGGTGTGAACGTCCAGGCGGTCATCGGTTCAAATCCGATGCACCTCATGTTTTTTTGCATTTACTCTATATATGTCATGCATATTCGTCCATCTTTTTTCAGACTGCTCCTTCTCGAGCTACGGTTTGGTCAACTGGTCTTGAGGCCACTCTGCATAGACGCGTTTGCAGCTTTGCACTTCCCTATCAATCAGCCTGGTTTCCCTATCCTTTGTATTTTGCTACATCTCATGCTCACGTATGCTCGATCCCCCCACTAACACCATGCAGGAAGCCTACACAGCCGTCTGCCTCGCCCTCTCCTCGAGCGACACATCACAAACGAGCAACTCCACCACAGGCACCTCCTCCTCCTCCTCCTCCCGACCCTCATCGCCCGGCACAACAATCAGCCCCTACCGCAACTGCCACCTCATCGCCTCCGGCCTCGTCTCGCGCGTCTACCGCCACTCCACCCCCTCGGGCGCCATCGCCCTCAAAGTGATCACCGAGACACACCTCACGGAGCCGCACAACGCTGCGCGTGAAGCCCGCATCCTGCAGTCCCTCCACCACCCCAACATCATCACCCTGCACTCCACCTTCCGCGACCAGCACAGCCGCCTCGTCCTCCTCTTCCCCTACCTCCCCCTGACCCTCGCGCACATCCTCTCGGCCGGCACGCCCCTCCGCAAGACGCAGACCCTCACCATCTTCACCGACCTCTTCGCCGCCCTCGCCCACCTGCACGCCGCCGGCATCATCCACCGCGACGTCAAGCCCTCCAACATCCTGCTCTCCTCGGTCTCGGGCCCCGCCTCCCTCGCCGACTTCGGCACCGCCTGGCACCCGGCGCTCTCGCTGCCCGCCGAGCCCCCCGACGCCAAGATCCTCGACGTCGGCACCTCGCGCTACCGCGCCCCCGAGACGCTCTTCGGCAACCGCGCGTACGGCCCCGCGCTCGACGTCTGGGCAGCCGGCTGCGTGCTCGCGGAGGCGCTGCGCGCGCCGCCGCGCGGGCTGTTCGAGAGCCGCGGCGCGGCCGAGGACGGCAACCAGCTCGGCCTGATCCTGTCGATCTTCAAGACGCTGGGCACGCCGACGCGCGAGGGCTGGCCCGAGGCCGCGGCCTTCCCGACGCCGCCGTTCGAGTGGTACGCCGAGTTCCCCGCGCGGCCGTGGGAGGAGGTGCTGCCGGAGCGCGAGGACTTCCGGGGGGGGATGGTGGGGTGGCGGGAGTTCCGGGGGTTGGTGGAGGGGATGCTGCGGTATGAGTCCGGGAGGAGATTGGAGGCGCGGGAGGTGTTGGCGGTGTTGGAGGGGATGCTGGAGATGGAGGGGTTGTAGAGGGGGGGGGGGATGACAGGAGGGAATGATTAGAACTAGATTATGGCGGGGAGCGCGAGCGCGAGCGCAGCTGCGTCGCAGAATCATCTGCATCTGCGTGCGTGGCCTAGGGAAGGAATGGGAAGTGGGACATATAGACACAAGGACTTGGGGAGGGAAGGGGGGATTGCATATAGACTTTAGAACCGTTCTGCACACGTCACATCAGCTTAGTTAGACATGCGAATTCCACACCAGCAGCGTCGTCGCATTGACACATACCATCACCTCACCACCTCACGCAAGACATCTCATCCCATCACATCTCACACGACCCCGCCAAAGAAAACAGCTTGGAACTGAATAGCAGTATCTAGCTAGCTAGACCTCAATTCCCTACCCACTACCCACTACCCCCTCTCCTCAGCATCCACGCCCCGAAACCTTCCGGGCCGGCATCGACGGGCGGGCAAAAATATATACATGCCAACAACCTCGCTCTGATCTCCTCCCTCCATCCCTCGTACGTCCGTCCTCCATCCTCCACCAAACAAACAGCCGTGCCGACATCCCGAAGAGGCCAGGACCACGCACGATAAAGCTCAGAAAAAAAATAAGAAGAAGAAAAAGAAGAAGAGGCGCAGACCAAGCATCAGCACGCCCCGTCCGTCTGCTCTTTGCTGGGAAAGAAATTCAAGAATCGCCGCGTCGCTCACACACGGCGCAATGCCGCGTCTGGCCGATAAAGATCAAGCAGTACCGGCGGTCAGATGACGATCGCGAGGACTAGCCAGAAAAAACATGTAATTTGGAAACAGGGGAGAAAAAGAAAAACAAAAGAGGAGACCGACATCCACGCAAGGCAAAGTTCGTCAAAATCCTTCGTAGCAAACACCATTACACCCCCTGCCTAACACCTCCCATTCCACTATCCCACCGCCTGCCTCTCCTATTCACAAGCCATACCCCCATCTACTGCGCCTGCCCAGGCAACGGCTTCCTCCCCACCGCGACCGGCTTCCTCTCCACGGGCGCCGTAACTGTCACCTCGGGCACCCCGCGCGGCATCTCATCGCTGCTCCTCCCATGCGACGTCTGGCTCGGCGCCGGGCTCCCCGGCAGCGGGAAGCTCGCCGCGATGTTCGTCACGCTGTCGCTCGGCCCGATGCCTGGCGTGAGCACGCGCAGCGCGCTGGGCGGCGTCACGGCTCTCGGCTGGCCCTGGCCCTGCGGTGGTCCGTTGTGTGGAGAGCCGTTCATGCCCATGGCGGGTGACATCGGACGGCCCTGCTGCTGCTGCTGGGGACGGTATTGCGGGCCGGGGCCGTGGCCCGGACCGGGGGAGTTGCGTCCGTTGGCTGGCGACATTGGACGGCCTTGCGGGTGCGGGCGGTATTGCGGGCCGTTGCGGTGGTTGGGGTTCATCGCTGGAGAGCGGGCGCCGCTGGGTGGGGAGTGGCGACGCTGGCCGTTTGGCGGGTATTGGCCGTTGATGCCGTTGGCGCTGTTTGGGGGAGAGCTCTGGGGGCGACGGATGGGGCGGTTGGAGATGCAGGTGCGTGGGAGGACGCCTTCGGCGGAGAGGTCGTCGGAGGTGCACATACACTGTACCGTGTTAGCAAAGTGAGTGCGAGGGGAGAAGGAGATGCTTACCCATCCGTCATCGAATTCCTTGATCAGTCTGACGATCTCGCCAGCTCTGACTCTAAGCTCATCGGGCATCGAAGGAGAGAAGTCGAGGTGGACGCGGTAAAGTGGAGCTTCTGCGGCGGCGGCGGCGGCGGCAGCCATCTGGCCAGTAGGTGTGGAAGGGCGGGACTCCTCGATCACACCGGCAAGTGGCATAGGAATGACTGCAGTGTTCTGTACCTGCTGCGGAGTGTTCTGAGCACCTCCGTCAGTTCTGGCGGCATCGGAGAATGGCCCTTGTCCTTTGCCGTTTGGTGTGTACTTGTTCTGGGCCCCGCGAGAAGTGCTGCGGACAGGTCCCTTGATGACTGCGCCAACGGGAGCAGCGCCGTTCGGTCCATCATTGCCTGATGTTGCAGATCGGGCAGCGGCGGCTCCAGCGGCTCCAGCAGCCAGAACAACGCCCGCAGCCGAGACTCCTTCAACGATAGATGGTCCGGCAGCATTGACCGGATCAATGGCCTCGGCATGGTTTCCAAATGGATTCGCTCTGTTCTGGCTCTCTGCGGTCACCGGACGGTCCCAGGCACCCTGAGGAGCCAAGCCAGACTTGGGCTGGGAAGTCATCGGAATTCCATTTCCAGCTGCATTCGACTTGGACATCTGGCTGGTACGATTTGGCATGAAGAAAGCAGTGGTAGGGCGAACATCAAGACGCGGAGCAGTAGACATGGTCTTGGTAGAACGAGTGCTGCCGGCTCTGTCTGGGACCGGAGCAAATGCAGGAGTGGCGGTGTCCAACTTCTCATCATCGATCTTCTCGCGCTCTTGGGCCTTCTTGCGCTGTCTGAAGCAGAAGAAGATCAAGAAGGCGATGGCGGCAAATCCGAGGACGATTCCAATGGCAAGACCAGCCTTTCCTCCGGATGACATGCCAGCATCTACTACTGGGACTGCGGTTGCACTGGTGGTGGCGGTGGATGAAGAGGTAGGCGTCGACTTCTGGGCTGTCTGGGATTCTGCAAGAATGACCGAATCCGTGACATCAGCAGACTGCGTTGGCACAATGGAGGATGGCAGATCGGACAGAGATGCAGATGCAGGTGCAGATGCAGATGCAGAGACCGCTGGGGCTGCCTTGGACGTGCTTGCAGCGGACGCCTTGGGGCTAGGAGCGGAGCTTTTCAGAGAGCTTTTCGGAGCTTGCGCAACAGTGGCAGCTGGTATGACCTCGCCTACGCTGGCAGTAGAGTAGCCAGCGACACTGTCAGTAAAGGTTGGGGCGAGGGTATAGTAGACGACCGAGGTGAGGGTCTTTTGCTGTCTTCGCTCTGGCGGACCAGCATCAACTGAGACTTTGCTGTTAGCACGCGGGACGAGTTCTCCGAGCTGTCGTGCTTGATGCAGACCATGCGCATGGCCATGACGAGCATGAGCAGCCATTGTCGTGGTACTGAAGGGCCAAGGTTGTATGTAGCCGATGGTGGATCGTGTGATGGCGAGTAATGGAATTGTCCAGATGTTTTTTTTTTGTCGGCAGTGATTCAATATCAAGGTGCGGTGCGAGTGAGTGCGACCGAGTAGCTACGGCAGATGAAGCAATGATGCAACAGATCTTCTCATATAACACGTCAGGAGAAGATGGCACTTGTCGAATATGCTGTGGTGAAGTAAGGTCGAGATTGGATTGTGGTATTGGTATCTTATCTAAAGAATGAAGGAATGAGGATGAAGTTGGAAAGTGACGTCGGGAAGACTGTATTTGATGGGGGGAGGTGAATATGTAAATGGCGAGGGGAGGAAAAGAGCGACGAGCCGGCGACGAAGACGACAACAATCAGGCTCTGCTCAAAGAGGTGATGTGTAGGTAGATAGATCAACTAAAAGAATGACAGCGACAATGAGGTCGCGACGGTGATGGGGGAGATGAGGTGAGGTGAGGTGAGGTGAGGTAAGGTGAGGTGAGGGAGAGGAGAGGGAGAGGGAGAGGGAGGAAGTGAGGGAGAGGGTGGGCGGATGGCGGATGTGTCTGTCTGTCTGTCAGACGGGTGCGCCACATGTGATGGATGGGTGGATGGTACATACAATATAATACAATATACATACAACATACACACAACATACATACATATTGTACATATTGCACATGTTCCTAAGTAAGTACCCAGGTACGTGATGGATGAGGAGAATAAGAGGAATAAGAATAGGGGCTGCGAGTCCCTGCCAAGCATCCTTACATATCCTTCGACAGCCAATCACTCGCCTCTGCCTTCAACGCGCATGCAGCCCGTACCTGACGCTTTACTGCTACAGGCCTAGTCGGCCATTGTTTCAGTTCAGGGAGTTCGTCGTGGGAGATTGCAAAATGGGGGTTTCGACGCTACATACATACTGTACATATGTATGTACATACACCTAGATGATGGGGTGATCGCCATCATGGATTCTTCTTCTTCGTCTTCTACTTCGTCTTCTTCTTCTTGTTTGTCGTGACTACATACTGTAGATACATTATTAACTACATACCCTCTCTACTGTACTGCATGAATAGCTCTGATGACGATGGACCTATGCTGTGCTTATGCTGTCCTTCCTCCTTCCTCCTTCCTTCCTTGCCTTGACCCGTCCTTGCCTGCGAAGGAATACTACACCCTTCACATCCCCATCCACATCCACCTTGCCTCCAAACCCATCGCTTTCCCCTTCCCCTTCCACTTCCACTCCAATACTCCAGCGATGACGATGTCCTTGCCTCCCCGTGTCTCATCCCTCGTCTCTCTACGCACCTACCCCAACGCGCAATTCCAACCGACCCCACCTCACGCCGACAGACCCAATTTCCCGCCCTGCCTAGCACGTTTCATGACTTCCCAGGTCAATCTTCCGTAGCCCTCCCGCCAGAGAGATACTCAGCCACAGCAGACACACAAGATGACGATCGACAATGATGTCCACGCCCGTCGTTTCGAGCCGTGGTGGAGAGCGAGCCCCAGGAATACCTGTCATCTGTATGTATGTACATACATACATACAGTACAGTACAGCACATGCATACATCATCCATCCCAACCTTCCTGCAATCATCACACGCCCGAATGCACACTTCGCCAGAATCCCATGTGGATTGGATGTATGTACAGTACAATAACTATCCTGCCTGCCTGCCTGCCTGTCTTCACATGATCTATACAAAATATCCATATCCCAACCACCACATCCCCCCCACCCCACCCCGCCTCTACATCATCACCTCGGCCCGCCCATGCTCTCCCGCAGAATCCGGAGTTTCTCCTGCGCCTCCGCCAGCGCCCTCGCGCCCTCTGGAGTCTGCTGCTGCTGCTGCGCCGGCGCCGTCCATCCCCCAAACTGCGACGGAGGATGAGGAGGAGGCGGCGGCGCCCACTGTGCCTGCGCCTGCTGTCCGCCAAAGAACGCCGGGTTGATGAACGCGCCGGCCGGCAGCTGCGGCGGCGGCGCCCACCCCCCCGCCGGAGCATACGGCGCGTACGGCTGCGGCGCGAAGTTCTGCGGCGCCGCGAAGTTCTGCTGCGGGAACGGGAACGGCGGCTGCGGGTACGCGTGCTGCTGCGGTGGCGCCGAGGGGTACGAGAAGGGCGGCGGTGCTGGCGAGCCGTAGCCTGGGTTC
>Ga0209512_1000781_pt1 | contig 46619 bp, 55 predicted proteins | sample frozenSSSSmetaG_FD_184142 | JGI IMG/M metagenome (GOLD analysis project Ga0209512, IMG submission 184142) | Glacier valley bacterial and archeal communities from Borup Fiord, Nunavut, Canada, to study Microbial Dark Matter (Phase II) -... | ecosystem: Environmental > Aquatic > Freshwater > Ice >...
GAAAAGGGTGGCTGTCCTAACCAAAGCTGGGGCTACTATACCAGAGGAGCTTCAGGATCCAATTCCTGACCCCGAAGCTCAGAGCGACAGCGACAGTGACAGTAACAGCAACAGCAACAGCAACAGCGACCGACAGGAAAGTGAGAGTGCAAATTAGGAACTAGATTTTAATTATATTTAGTACCTTTCATAGTAAATTAAGTGTAGAGTGACATATTTTCATTATACTACATATAAAGTTCATGTTCTATATTTTCATGAGGCGTCCCAAATCGCTTCCTCCGACCCTGAGCGGAGCTCAGTTTTGGGTCCGACGATTATCAGACAGTACCAGAAAAAGTAATAGGTGTTGGTCACAATACTGAAGATTGTGGGCACGGAAGGAAATATGAGAAAGCATGTCGAATAGAATCTAGCTATCTATGAAATTAGCTACTATTTATATGCCTTTGCCTGAATAGACATCAGTCGGCTATTGGACTGGAAGGCAGGTGAACATCCTGCTCTGAAGGCGGATGCATGAAGTGCAACCTGAATGTGAGAGCTCTGAATGTGTCTCTGAATCATCATCCGCGCAACAATAGGTCGCATCTTCAACCGCAGTCGAGAGGTGAACCGTGGAAGCGAATAACAAGATAGGTACAGATATCACCGCTTGTTACATTTTCTTTTTATGCATCTCTCACTGCCAGCTGATTCATAATTCGTGAAATCCCATCTAAAAAAAAATGTCTTTCTACCGACGCAAAGTCCTCTGCAAGATTATTTTATCATGACTGATGATGTATGAGATGGCCCGTCGAACTCTGCCCCAGCCAATCTGTACCAAACGCCGCTTTCGAGGTGTCCTTTTCTAGTAGTCTCATAATCCTTCCGAGTGTCTCGATGCTGGGATTTTCCAGACCTTGGTCAGAGTCTGCCTTGTCAATCCAAACCCGGTTTGCGTTAAAGGATGCCGTGCAATCGTCGTAAAGCTGCTGCTGTAACCTTTCTAGGCCAGCGCTGGTATTGGATGTGATAAAGGTGTAGCTAGATGCTGGAATTTGATAGTAATCACCGACATTATAGCTCGAAAGTGGCGGGTTGAAAACGTCGTCAATGTAGAAGTGTTTAATCCCAGCATAATAATGATAAATGTCCCATCTCGGCAAGTCAAGACTCGGAGTCTTGATATATGTGAAGATGGCAATATTTTCCGCAAATTGTTAGGCACTGTCGAGAGTGTTTATCGAAGATATGGACCCCTTGAATACAGGTTGCTGGTTTTGGTGTTCTAGAGTCCAACTGAGTACGAAGTGTATTGCTGTAAGAGCGATCAGAACACGCCGAACAATTCGCCAACGTATATTCCGGAAACTTCTGATGAGATGAGCGATCATAATGGATCGGTAGAAAGCGATACAGAGAAAGAGTGAAGCAGAAATTCATGAAAATATTGTTGCAGGTGGATGTTCTCATTCTAATACTTATGCGGAGAGGCCCAGTGCAAAAAGGCGCTCGGGAAAGCCTAGTAGTTCCCTTGCCGTGCGGCACAGCACCCTGGCCATACCGGCCTGTACACCAAAAACTTGTCAACAACCTTTTCCACTCCCTTACTAAAGAATGCTCCATGCACATGCCGACAGAGACTGGCTCGGACTAATGAAGTTCTAAGACTCCTAACCTCACTGTTTCGCGTCACCCCAGAAGCTAGAAGCTGGACTCAGCGCGTAGCAAAGTTGTCCCTCTATTTTCTCGACTTCTCTTTTGCTTGTTATCATCAAAAACACTCGTTTCAACTTTGTCTCGCCGGGAAAGTCATTCTTTGCTATTCAAGATGATCACCGCCGCGGAACTTTCGTCATTGCTGCTTTTTTCTTACATTTCTTCTGAGACCGTCCGCACCAACTACGCATATTATGCCTTTAAGGCTTATCCATCGATGAGCCCATCACAAATCAACCTGCTTTCCTAATTGACAAAACTCCTCACGGCTCTAGTAGTGGTACTGAACCCTTTCACAAACAAGTCCACAACCAAGAGAGCATCCCAGTACGGCACCTGGCTACGTCGAGATGGCCTGGGATACGCCTTACCTGCCGCTCTCTACTTGATCAACAACCTCATCTACATGACGATCCTTCCTTTGACATCACCCAGTCTTCTTCAAGTCTGTCTCTTGGCCAAGCTTCCTGCAACTGGCATCCTCCACCACTACACGGTAAAGCGTCAGCGGAACCATTTTGCCTGGACGTCCCTCTTCATGCTTTGTATTGGTCTTGTCATTTTCAACATTCCGAATGACCTACCGCAATCACAAACAGCTACAGGCTGGTACTTGGCCCCTGTTACAGGCGCCGTCATTGCAGCGCTGTCGGCCATTGCTAGCATCAGTAGTGAACGTCTCGTCAAGGAAGGCGATTTTTGGCTGGCTCAAGCAGGTCTCTACACGTGGGGTGTGGTCTTTTCCGTTCTCTCTATTCCGGTGATGTCTTTATTTAGCCACAGTGTCGCCAATAGCGACAAAGTCGCAATCCCAATGACAATGGACTATATAGTGGCATCTGGCGCACTGATCGCTATCACGGCAGGCACTGGCCTTATTGTTGCAAGTCTGTTGAGGTTCAGAGACAACATTCTCAAGGTCATCGGCACCTCTGCAACTCTCGTTACCATCGCTGTATCGCAGTATGTGTTCAGGCCGGAGCTACGAGCATCGAACTTCACCGCCTCGAAGGTCTGCGGCGCCAGTATTGTGGCTGTGTGCACTTGGTGTTATAACCACTGGAATCAAGCACCATGGCCTCCATTGAAGCCTGCATACTCGCAACTAGATTCCGAGATTGGCAAAGTCTATGAGAAGGGAGAGTTGCTAGATTACGAAGAACTCAAACCATATAAGGAGGCATCGGTTTTTCATCCCAACGCGACTAAGATTGTATGCTGTGCGCTAGTTATAGGCTTCGTCACTCTGGAGATGGCAGTACGAATGTAATCTTACTATATAACTCTTTTTCTATCTTCGATGAAGCTGTATCACGCTTTTTTAATCAATATCCTTTTTGCAGTTGAAGCAATGCTAGGCTAGATGGCACTAGGTGGACTACTATCTAGGTGAAAGATTTAGATTAGTAGATTATAGTTAGGTACGTGATTACTAGCAAATACCTGCTGTTGTATGTTTTTGTCCCTTTTTTGCCTCTTGTTTAGCTTTTGTACAACTGTCTTCTTGTCTAATATGTCTTCTTCGACACGATGCACGGCTGTTGTGCACATATATATGGTTAATTTAATTCTTTCATATTAGCAGCCTGTTATTTTTGTTATTTTTCCACGTTTCTCATGTTCGGATTTATGTGGATGGTTCTCATGTTGTGTACTGTTGGAAGGAATCGATCGGTATTTGAGTGGTGACGGCGGTCTCCGTGAGAATATGAGAATTCCACAGAGACGACGGCTCAATGCATGATGGTTCTCAAATACAAACGCCGTGTCACATTTAGATAGCAATTCATAGTTTAGATAGTGTTATTCAATTGTTTTATTATTGTCATTCTTTTCTGCTACGCTATCTACGTGACTATTTCTACATGTACTACCCTTTCACTGCTGATGTCTAGCAATCCCAGCAATCCAATCTTATCTGCTCTGAATAACTTATAAGTGTAGAAAATAATCGAGTCACAACGTAGATAGGGTAGTAGAAGATGAATCCAAAAGAATGAAAAGAGTGATTGATACTATCTAAACTATGAATGACTATTTAAATGTGATACGGCGTTTGTATGAGGGTTTGAGAACCCTCAAGCATTGAACCGTCGTCTCCGTGGAATTCTCATATTCTCACGGAGACTGCCGTCACCTGATTCCTTCCAACAATAAGTTCAGGAAGTGAAAAATGCAAATCAGAGTGTTCGGGGCTGTAATACTATAAGGTAAAATAGTTCAAGCTGTTGCGCCTAAATTTAGTATACTATGATTCAGAATATCAAATTAGAGTACTTAGAGTCGTATTATCCCAAGCTGTAGTACTACAACCTGAAGTAGTTCAGGCGATTATACCTAGATTGTATACTCGGGGATTGAGAAGAGGATACATCAAAACCCGCGTACTCGGGGGTCGTCCTGCTTGGAATTGTCGTACTGCAAACCAAACGAAGGCAAAATCGGCCGCATTGGCGTTGGTGCTCCTGCTGTGCAAGAGTAACTTACCGTTGGCCTTGCAACAATCTTCCTATTCCAGCGGTCATTACATCTGAAAGTTCAGTCAGATGTTTAATTTATTTAAGCCAACACAAATTGTTTAGAAATTCACCTAGGAGAAGAGCTGCAGCCCCGATCAAGGGAGGATCATAGAATGAATATGAATTTAGTTAACTTATTTTCCTCGTCCAAAAGCGAAATTTAAATTGCCCCGAAAACTGAGACTAGCCCACTTGAGCCATAAAATCCACCACAGTAAGTCACCCCGACGTCCGGAGTGTCCGACACTTGGCAAGGACTTGAGCAAGCGACAGCTAACCCAAGGTGCACATAGCTACGAGCGGTAAGAATATTGCCGCATGTGCAGATGGACTGCCCGGTAGTGGGGCTTGTACCAAGCGTCAAGTAAAGGGTCGAACCGGTAGGCTGGCCCGCACAGAAGACTGCGCAGTCGTCGACTGATGTGGTGAGGACTTTTTGTGCAATGCGGGGTGAAATACCATAATCGCCGTTCTGAGTTGTCATATAGCACCCTAGATAGGCGTAATTAAGCGTGTAGCCAGCTGACGTTCCATTGACACCTGGGACACCTTGCGGCCCAGTTGCGCCCATTGTTCCATTGGCACCTGCGGGACCTGTTGCGCCTGCCGTTCCATTGGCACCTGCGGGACCTGTTGCGCCTGCCGTTCCATTGGCACCTGCTGCACCTGTTGCGCCTGCTGCACCTTCTGCACCTGCTGGACCTGCTGCACCTGCTGCATCTGCTGCACCTGCTGCACCTGTTGCGCCTGCTGCACCTGTTGCACCTGCTGCACCTGCTGCACCTTCTGCACCTGCTGGACCTGCTGCACCTGCTGCACCTGCTGCACCTGCTGCACCTGCTGCGCCTGCTGGACCTGCTGCACCTGCTGCGCCTGCAGAACCTGCTGGACCTGCTGCGCCTGCTGCACCTGGCGCTCCATTTGCACCTGCGGGACCTAACGCTCCTGTTGCACCTGTCACACCTGGAAGGAATGGTGCCTTTCCGAATCCAGAGAGTGTCCGGAAGCATTGGCTATCTAAAAATCGCTTTAGTATGCAAAACACGGGCCTGAAGACTTTTTGAACTTACAAGGTACGTAAGTCAGAGCAATTGGAATACAGCCAGTAGGTGTGGCCGAAGGATCGAAGACTGCGAAAACGGTGTTGGAAGTAGATAGGCAAAAGATGGCAGGGTCGGCAGCGAAGCGTGGATTGCCCCCGTGTAAGACGCCGTCAACCAGGGAAAACCCATAGTTGATATCTCCAGTAGACAGACTCCCAACCAACGGCTGAAAGCGCGTGCTCGTTGTCACTGTAACGAGCCTTCCATTTGCATATAGCTGGTGGCCGACAAGTGCGAAGCCAGTGCCGAACTGACAAATAGATGTTGTGCCCTGGGATAAGATGTATGTCCTAGCCTGCAGGGCTCTGACGGATCGTTTTCTACTTGCGGGGTACAAGGTTCTAACTTCAAGCAAGAACTGCGGCTGGGTGATGTTCGGAGTTAGAAAGAGTGGAGGGGGTGAAGCTGGTGAAGGGGGTGACGCTCTGGTGATGCATGTTGTGAGCAGACGAACTTTGAGCTAAGCCTGCATGCAAGCATAATACACTTACTGCTGAACTGAAGTTTTCGTAGATATGGATATCGCATTGAGAATAGAAACACAAGCTTGGCCGTCTGTCGGATCGGAAGGAGAGCAATTTGCCGATTTGGCATTTAGATCCGACGAAATCGGCGACAAAATCGGGAGGGCACTGATAAGGAGCGACAATAATTCGGTAAGGCACCGCATGGTAGTTTTGATTAGCAAATGAAGGACTTAGTGAGTGACAAAATGAATGAAAATGGCCTAAAGGAGTGGAAGGTATGAAAGAATGAAAACGACTGCCATAAAGTATTGATTCCTGAGCGGTGGGGAGCCCATAGATATTTATGGCGGTTGGCTGCTTGGGGTTGGCTACGGAGTATGTGCTGAGTTCTGTAGATAGCTCCCTGCATTCCATTCCGCGTTGCAAATCCTCGGCAAGGTATCATGTGGAATGCAGTCTCCAGAATACTGCGTAAGCGTCGGCCGGGCAACGGGCTGGTGTCTATGTATTCGTATTGACCGTGCACAGACAGGTCTTATGTAGCCCCACAACACGCCGAAGTTGGCCTTTACGTTGCGGGTACGTAACGTTCCGATGCAAGGCTGACGAGTCAAACCGTAGAATAGACGCGACCGAGTTGATAATTCCCCACTCAGTTCCACTACTATAATGCCGATCGTGGAATGCGAATTCTGCAGCAGGCTACGACAATGAGACACGGCCGAAGCACCACCGACCCGCCCGCCATGCGTTAAGGCCGTGGTTGCGCACTGCGCAGGTGTTAAGGAAAGACTCTTTTGCGGTTGAAGGCACGAGCGCCTTGATTCGACTGGTAGCGGTGAAAGACACATCAGACAGGATCGAAGGAAACGGAAGATGTCACGCTTTTGGGCGGGAGGAACTGAGTCCGTCGATGGCGGGTTACAGAAACACGGGGAGACAGCGGAAGGGAAACGTGATGACATTCTTTGATTAGTGGGAGCGGAAACGTTGCGATACGCTGCCCGGTTAAGGGTGTATAGTTGGCAACTCCAGCGAGACGTCGTCGACCCGGTGGGGAGGAGAGATCTGGCAGGGCAGCATGAGGTGGTTCACAGCCATGGGGCGCAGCATATAATGGAGCCGACAGTTGATGTCTTCTATATGGCTCGAGAGGACGAATGCGCCGGTTGATCTACGGAGAATACAAGGCATCTAGCAACGGTATTGAAATGGGCTTAAGGAGCAAGGAGGTGCTGACTTGTAGGCGGAGTTTTTGCCTGGGGGCTTCCTCCTCGTGGCGTTGCGTGGCACTTATCAGAGACTCGAGGAATGCTTCCCGACTTGGACCAACCTGCAAGGATGAAAGTGAACTTTAAATGCTCGAGCATTCTGCTGCTGCTCAAAAGACAACGGCTCAAGGAGTGCGAGTTATGCGAAACTAGCTTTACCCAGTCGAGATCAACAACGCCAGCCGTGCAGCTATGCTGGATCAAGAAGGAGTGTTGAGCGTAAATCCAGAGCAGGTTATTCACCTACTCTCGAGGATATTCACTCACGCTAATAGCCGACACCAGGGCACACATAAATAGCTTCATTCAATAGATAGATTAATAATACATGCTTTCTCATATTCCCTTCCGCGCACACAATCTTGAGTATTGTGTCTAAAAGGAGAGGGGCGATCCGGCCTGATGCCGCCGAGGTACCCAGTAAGGAAAGCAACATCAGAATAGCTAAGACGGCATGGCTAAGCAATAATGACGCTGCGAAAGCTTTCGGATCGATGGTGATATACGTTACCAAAGACGGCAACGTGATATGACTACTACAAGAGCAATATCTCCACATTGTTGGGGAATCCGCATACACTAGGATGTATGAACGTTGAGCCGGTCCCACGAAATGTTATAATTACCAAGAAGTCGGAGACAAAGCATTTTGATGCATCAAACAGCAGATTTGTGCCAAGAAGGAATGCCTCGATGATTGAGTGACGTGTGCGTTATGCGAAGGACCACACCGAACACTCAGCAGGAGCTGCCGAGTGCTCCACTACACTCATTCTGAGAAGTCACGGCGATTTGGTCCCCTTGAATTGCAGAATCCCCCATCCTTTTGCCCTCGAACCTCCTGTAAGAGCTTTAGGAGATACTAGAAGAATCGACATTTATGTATAGCCCTTTAGCCTTCTTCGTAGCTCCAGGGGTAATCAACTTCATCATGAGATCTAGCTACTTTCTTCTCTCTTTACTTTAGATATTTTATCAAATACAATGGCATTGTCTTTATGATATTAGTTCGTCTTGAGTGCAGGCGCGGTTATTAAGAAGTGTATTGATTAAAGAAGAGAAGATCTGTCCACGGTAGGAAGTAGAGTTTTATAATTTATATACAGTAGGTTAAGCAAGTGTAAGAGCAAGAGAGTGAATACCTATTCATTCACCTCTATTCAACAGTTCGTGACAAGAACCATTGTTTTAAGGGTTTTTGGTTAGATTTTTAAATGAGACTTCATAACTGACATTGTCTAAAATTACTTAAAAGTCGTAATCAACTTCGTCACTCATCTTTGACTTTGTAAGTGATGAACATTACTAAAAACCGAACACTGCATCCTAACCATAAAATCCTCCGAGTAGCGTGGCCAAAGAATACTATCATAGTCAACAAAACATACTCATCTCTCATCGCAGAGCTTGATTGACCACTAGAAGGACACCAAATCATACAACATGAACTATGCGAAGGAGGAGACATTCAATCAAACATGCGAATTCGTTGTCTAACTGTAGACTCATCAAATTCTTTCACTACTACCAATACGGTCATGTCCCAAAGGCGTGCAGAGCCGCTGTACGGTTCCTGCTTAGACTTGTCACAATAGACTTGAGTAATGAATGAGTTGAACTCCTTTGATTTAAGCCTTCCAACTACTAAATCTGGTTGGCTGGCTGGTGAGGGACCCTGTAAATATTTTACATAAAACAAGTGCGGATACATCAAAAAGACAACAGATCCAAGGGAACTCCACCTCCATCAACACTCCCGATCCTGTTGAACCCATCTCCAGAAGAGATCCTACACCGGGCACGCAGCAGGCCCCAGAATAGGATCAAAAATCGCTGATGGGCATTGGCGCAGCCTTTTTGCGTGGGCATGACCGTTGTCGTTGTGGTAGTTGTGCTGGCGAGGGTGGTTGTGGCCAGCAGGTTCCCTACATGGCACACATGTCATTCTGCGTGCTCCCGTCAATGGAGATACAGCCGGCAATGCAGAAAGAGTTTCCAATGAGCTCGCCGAAAGTATTGTCGCAGCGGTAGAGGACCTGCGTGAGCTGCACGATGTCCAAAGGAGGAACAGTTGCGGTTCTGTTGACCGCGGTAGTCAACTCAGTCTCGTTGTATCCTTTTAAGACGTCAGTAGTTGTCTGATAGGGACGGGACGAGTGGATTAAGGAGATAGGTTAAACATACCAAGGGCAGTGTTCATCAATGTATAGCCGCATACGTATTCCATATAGTTGCAGGGAGTGAGAAACGCTTGCGTTGCAGGCGAAAACGCAAGCAGGGCTGCGAGGCTGAGAAGCGCTTGTGGGAACATCATTTTCGTTAGAGTGAAGTGATAAGAGATGAATATGGGTTTTGATAATATTCGATAGAGAAGTAGAAAAGAAGTAGACAGATTTGGACTTGTAAGCTGATAGTGATGAAGAACGATGTTTGAGCTGGGGATACGAGTGTAATTTATATATTTCTTCGAATCCTAAAGTGTGTGTATTAATTAACCTGTGGCTATGACTCGGCCCTTGGAATGCAGGATTTCAGATATTGTCAAGACATCTAGAGAGAACGTGGAGATGGGCAGATACATTTGAATGAAAGAATGTTTTCCAGCAGTAAAATGCCGTCCGGAAGCCAACCGAGCGCCTTGCGTAACAACGGCATCGCTACAAAGTAGGTGCTAAACAAGTATGCAGACTCCTGTAATGATCTGCAAAGGCCTCGAAGTCACAGGCCCAAGTCGAAGCAGAAAGTCGGCCCGACCAGCACTGGAGAACGGAGACTGAGAAGAAGGGAGGTATGCTCAAATATCCCTCTTCTCACAATGTATGGTGGTATACTAGTATCATCGGACTCCCTTGGCGTAAGGTGCCTTGAGCAAGGGCGGTGCAAGGCGTGCAGTGTCTGGCAAATGTACTCCAGCAGATGCCTATAGCGCTTCCCCAAAAGCGTGGTAATAATAGCAATATCCCCGCTGTGCAGATAACATGACACTTCAAGCATGCACGTCATTCCGGGGAAGGGAGAGAAACGGTCCCGCAGGTCGATATAAAGTGCTACGTGCGGCCCGGCCCGCTTCATGCATTATTACCGAAACATTCTCTTCGGACGTTTTGAAGCCGAAACGCCGTCACAGCAGAAAGCAGAGGATGAGGCGCTGATCGTTTAGTTTGGCATGTAAAAGTCGGCCCTTTAATCAAGCAAATGCCAGCATCTCCATTCTCTTCAGTGTGTCACAAATATGTGGTCAGAGTCATGAGTCTAAATACTCTACTCGGCCCGTTTTAACGTATGACATTAGTATTAGGATAGTACCCGAATACTTCGAATACTTGCACTCAGATTTCGCGCATGTAGCCTACATGTGAGACTTTTAGAGAAAGTAGGTTATATAATAGTAATAGCTCTTTAAACTGTGAGCATAATATAATCATAAGTTAGTATATTAATAAAAATAATAGTATTAAATCAGGTGTATATGGTATTCGAAGTATTCGAATATATCTACACGAGTAGGTACGTTTTGAAGGGCATGTATTCAGCGACCTCCAAATAATGTCTCGAATATGCATTTGCCACACAGTGAAATTTCCCTTCAACAGTTACTAGTCATTGTATGTCTTCTATACGAAGGTTGGGGCCCTAAGTAATGTGAGTGGGTCAGAACGCGGAGCTCTCTTGGCGCACTGGCGCTTTAAAATGTAGACTTATGCATCAACGTTGTCAAGGTGTTATTGACAGAAATGGGATGCATACAAAAATGGTAGTAAAACGTTAAGGAAGCAATGTAAGCTATTCCTTTCCTGAAAAATACGCACGCTCCAGTTCTCGACCCACTCACATTACTTAGGGCCCCAACCTTCGTAATACTCGTATTCAATTCCTACCGCAATACCTCCAGTGCCCTTAGCATTCCACCACAATCCCATCTAGTACAATCATCAAGCCCTCAAAAACGCCTCATCTGTCCTCTAAATACGCCCTAGACTCACCAAATCCTGTAAAGCGATCTCATTTGTCCTCTCAACAGACCCAGATTCAGAAACCGCTTCAAAGATTCCTCCTCCACCCATACCAGAGAAGAGATATTCAAAAAGCCTTTGTTGGCGGCATCAGCGGAGTAGCGCTAAGACGCATTATGAGTTGCTAGAGTTTGCAGCATTCTGTAGATTCTTCTAACGCAAACATCTTGCTAAAGCCACTATCATACCTATGTTAATTTCATGGGCATACTTTAAGAGAGCAACAGTAAACAGATCTACACAACTGCTGCTCAAACTATCGAAATTTAGAAAAGCCTCCCTATCATCAAAAGTGAGAACATCAGCATCTTCCCTCCATGTGACTGATGCGATTCACCTAATGTTCAACTCGCTGCCATATTCCCAGTGATCTCCGTCATCCCTGGGCAGAGACGGTAGGTACTAAGGCAATGGCTACTTCTTCCCATTGATACTATAATCAGTGGTGTACGAAAGTAATCGTGAATCGGTCGAATTCGCGAATTTGGCCCGGGCAGTCGCGCATACAGACTGTTGCTGAATGCAACGGCAAATTCACGAATACAATGGCTATATATTAAAATAGATACGAAAAGGAGATGGCCTAATAAAGAGGTTATCACCCTATGTTCTGTCTTCGTCATCGTGCTTTCATGTTAATAGTTATTATACAGCCATTTATAAAAATAAAAATAAACGTCGTTGTAAGTAAATATAGCCGTTACCGTCGCTGTCGTCGATAATTAAAAAGCAGTGCGAGTTAAAAGGGTAAAGTTATGTAAAACTACCTAATTACGTAGAGCCATTAATTCATATAGTCATAAATTAACATATGATTGTAGATAGGAAATATCATGATTTATAGCATGAATATAAATTTTACTAATGTTCTCAAATATATTATAATTTTGAATTCTGCTCTTTATTATAATTCTTATATTTTAACTCTTATTTTAATTCTCATTTCTACAACTATGCCTAGTTTTAAAACACTAAAAATGTCCTTATTTATATCTATTCATATCTCTTCTATTATAATATAAATTTGTATAAGACTAAAATATTTGTGAATTTGCCATTATATTCGGCAATGGTCCGTATTCACGACTATCTATCATGGCCAAATTCGCAAATTCTCCGCATTCGCAAAATCTTCTCTACAGAGCAAGAACCTATTATTGCGGCAAAGGACAAGCGTCATCCTGAATGGTCAATCTTAATAGAGAAGCAATAACATTTACGGAATTTATCACTTTCGTTTCTGGAATGCTACGGCAATCCGGCAAGGCTGCTGTGATGTCTAAGGACATCGTTCGGACTAGCCATTGCCGTAGCACAGCCTTGTTTTTTATGTCAGCAGCCCCTCTTCAACCATAACAAAACTGAGGCCCTCCATATACTGAGGGCAACAACGCTCACCCGCTAACCCCGATGGCATCAATCTGACAGGTGAAAGCTTCAGATCAGTAGTACTGTAGAGTAGTACTTGAATACCATGGCCTGCTGTTGGTATGTTTTTTTTACCCCTTCTTCGTTCAGCTTCTTCTACACTACTTTCTTCAATCTCGAAGTGTCCTCCCATACTTGCGCACAGTCTGCTGCGTTTGTACGCTTGATTTTGTTCTTTCGTATCAAACAGCCTCTTAATTTTGCTATTATCTCTCGCTTTCCTATGCGCGGATTTATGTCACGTGCATTGTCCGTCCGATCGGCCGGCCGGCATCCATTCCGAACCTCTCCACTTTGTGATAAATTTTCTCCCCACTCTATTCATCCAGCTTCATATAATTAACCATATAACAAAGACCGAGACATCAATCAGCTCTCGTAGCTCAGTTGGTAGAGCGCGGCACTAGTAATGCCGAGGTCTACGGTTCAAATCCGTACGGGAGCAGTCGAGGCCGGATGGTGTAGTTGGTTATCACGTGTCCTTAACATGTCATGAGACTTGTTCGGACAAGGTCCTGGGATCGAACCCCAGTCTGGTCATTCTTTTTGCTCCTGTGGTCTTCATCAAGGGACGAAGAGATGCCAGAAGCCGAAACCGCATATCTCGCATTCGTAGTGATATCTTCTGAAGGGGAATCCCAGGAACACCTTCACTTCACTTGTGTTTTATGGGCTATCACCAGCCTATGTTACTTCTTTTCATACCTCTGTCTTGTTGGCGAATTCGCAGCATTTACACTACGATACTCCATGAATAGATCCGTCTCTCGCTCTTCCTAAGTTCCTCATCGATAGTTCTCAGTGTTCCCCTTTCCACATCATATGCCTGTGCCTCACTCACATACCGTTGACGAGCCACCCCAGCTTACGTTGTCTGAAAGCAATCCTAAGACAAACACATCTTGAAGAACTCGGATAGTGACCGAGGCAGAGGTTAAGAATGCATATTGCCTGCTTGTACTTTGCGGCACTTTCAGGATAATGCTGATGGAGACTTGGATCACGATGAGGCAGAATGCGGCGACATAGGCGGGGAAGTATAGGTTATCTGAGAGAAGGCACGAGAGCGAACCTGTGGAAGAGCTCTTCTAAGGCTAGAAAGGTTCGCCATATTAGCCGGCGGGAGAAATCGCAAAAGCAACTGTAGGAGATTGATGAGATTCAAGAAGAACAATATGAAAATAAGATCGGTATGCTGGTGTATGAGAATAGTGAGAATACAAGATAGTATTGAAATTGAGAGGATAGAGAAGTCAGGAAGGAATGTACGAGTAAAGACAGATAGAGACAGAGATACGGAATAATAACTTGGCCCTTCATAATGGTTTTTGCAAATTTCGAACCGTAAGTCGTGCGAAGGGTGACTGATGTGAGACATTTCCCTTTCCCCAGCAAGGCGAAAACGTGTTTCTTTGTGAGACATTTCGCGTTTAGGTAATGGAGGACTTTCCCGCTTTCCTAAGCGACCTCATCCTTTGTTGAAAGAATTAGCCGTATCCGGCGATGCATCTGAGAATATGAGAATAGGTTTCTTTGTTGCATCTCTCATGCCCACGTATAAGAAAATGAGAAAGAACTTCATATCTTCTTCTCTGCATCAACTTTTCGCATCCTCAAACTTTCGCAATGGCTGCCGAACAGAGCGATATCCAGTCGTTCTTCTCAACATGCAATATCCAAGAACTCAAGTGGTTCATCGACTCCACAGTTGCCTGGTTGACTCGGCCTCGACCTTCGCCGGAGCAGATTAACACCATTGAATTCCATGGCGAGGCCATCGAGCTGAGAATCAACAAGAACACTCGCACAATCAGCTACCCATCCCTGTTAGATCTAGATTCCGTGGAGAATTGGAACTGCTCTCTGCTCTCGAGTCTCATATCCGAGCTCATCAACGCGCATGATCCAGCATGGGACAACTCTAACGTACTCACAAAGCCGAGCCGTATCAGATGTAGAGCTACAATTGAGAGGGCGCTGCAGCGCTTGATGAAGGGGTACGATTTCCCGGAGGGTGTCGATGCCTATTTTTCGGACCCGGCACTGGGCCGCTGCTGGCTTGATTTCCAGGATGCGTTCAGAGAGGTTCGGAGAGCCAACAATATCACCGACGATCCTGAATCTATGCCTGCCACACCATTGTCGCCCAAGACATCTACGCCTCGTCTTCTCTACTACGATAGCTTGCCTCAATGCAGTGTATTTGAGAAGGACGTATCGCCAAAGACCAAATTTCACGGCGCAAACGTAACCCTTATCCTGCCTTGTGCAGGCCGATCGTCACGATTTCCTGGCCACAAACCGAAATGGCTGCTCACACAACCCAACGGACGTCTCATGGTCGTGGACGCGATCAGCACCTTGGATCTGACCAATGTGACGCGTGTAGTCATTGGAGTTCTCTGGGAGGACTTCCTGAAGTATTGCAACAATGATCCCGATGCTCTGTTTGCAGCCTTTGACGACGGGCCATTGATTCTTCAAGAAACTCCAATGACGTTGTGCATCATTGGCTCGGAGACAGTGGATCAGGTTCAGACCATCGAGTGTATGCTGAGAGCTTGCGAAGTCGGTGGGCCCATCTTCATCAAGGACTATGACAGCTCCTTTATGGGCCCGATCGCCGAAGGGAACGGGATCGCATACATGCAGATAACTCGGGATATCCTGAACATCTCTACCCCAGCGGACAAACCATATATCACCATTGACGATAAGGGAAGGGTCAACAACATTGTGGAGAAAGCTATCCTTGGAGATAACGTCTGCGTCGGCGGTTACTCCTTCAAATCTGGTGCAAAATTTGGACTGGTTGCCAAACAGCGCAGAGATCTGATGAAACAGACCGCATGTGCCGAGACAGAGCTGGCCATCTCTGATGTGATCTGGGGATATATGACTCCACACGACCAGCATATTGTTGACGTTGACTGGTTCTTTCCGATCCCAGTCATCAATTATAACGATTGGGGAACACTCAGCGCATGGAAGAGATATGTTCGCACCTTTTCCACACTATTCATCGATATCGATGGGACGTTGTTCAAGAGCTCAGGACAATACTTTGCTCCTAAATGGGGATCACAACCGTCTCTGCTTGAGAATGTGGCATACGTGCAGTCATTGAGGCGCAAAGCAAGGACGCAAATTATACTTACTACATCACGGCCCGAGAGCCTCAGGGCGGAAACGGAATTGCAGCTTGAACTTTGGGAGGTTCCATATGACCAACTGGTTATGAGCATGCTGCAGGCGCAGAGGATCATGGTCAACGATTATTCGAACACCAATCCGTTCCCTAGTGCAAAAGCTGTAAATCTCCGGCAGGATGCTGATGATCTCAGGGAGAACTTAGTCTTCGAGTAGGGAGGGATAACGGCCAGAATCTGGGTCCTCGTTATATAATATTAGTCATATTGTGATAGCTCGGAACAGCAATTTGATATTTTCTTCCTAGTAGAGAAACCAATCAGTCTGAATCTTCTACCTGTCCACAATATATGTTGTCCGGAGGCTTTTCGTTGCTGAACTCCAGTGAAGGCTGACCTCGGAGAAAAATTTGTAGGGGAATGAAAGAATGTTGACGGATTCCGTGCGTTTATAGGGATTCGCCTGAACAATTTTGCCTGAGAAAAGGCAAAATTACAAATAAGAAGGTATGGAAAAGCTAAAGACGGAAAGAAGATTTCGATGCATCATTGTTTGTTCTCCACACTGGTTCCGCCTGATAGATCCTTTGATCGCGCCTTTGGAGTTGATGATATAGAAGATTGACCCATCGACGTTATGGAAGCTTCATTTCCAAACATATAGTTGTATTAAACATAGATGATATCCCGGGTCCATCATGTCTAAACAAAATAAAAATAAAACTATATACCATAGGGTAGAAATGAAGTTCTTTGCTCTTGTTGACGGGGACGAGGTTGACGGGGACGAGGTTGAAGATGGATGGAGGTTTGTTGTGCGGCACAGTTTGTGTTTGTGGCACACGGTTGCCGCGCATACGCACGGACCATCAAAACTTGAGCTGGTCGAAATATTTTTGGACAGGATCCCATCGTACCTGACTCACGGATGACTTCTAGCTGCCCGCCATATATTGGGCACTCCTGCAGACTCTCGAGTTCATGAACATCTTCACTCAGAACATCTTACGCGCGACACGACAGAATCTACCATTTCCACGAAGCAGTATCAACCTCTGGGCACATACGCGCGCGAAACGAAGCCGACCCTTGATCTCTCAGATCCGACTCGTTTATACCCCGCCAAAGCACAAGTACATCAACATGGCGCATTCCACAACACAGGAGCTCTCCAAGAGCCTCGAGGCGCTGGGGCTGAAGGAGCAGCTGGAGACATACTCGAACTGCTACCCAGAAATCAACCCAGTCGACGTCTACAGGTCGCATATTACTTCGATTCTCGCGGATGTCACCGGCGTTGATAAATCGATTATCTACCCGTTTCTCCAATGGACACAGACATTAGAGAAGGGCGATTTAGTCCTGCCTGTTCCGGCGCTCCGTATCAAGGGCAAGAAGCCAGATGAGCTGTCTGCGGAGTGGGCGGAGAAGGTAATGCGACATCAGAAATAGCAGCGCTTCCAACCAAGATGCTGATCATTTCATAGTTCCCCGAGACCGCTCTCGTCAACAAGCCTGTTGCCAACGGGCCTTTCCTTCAATTCTACTTCAAAGTCGACAAGCTCGCACAGATTCTTGTCCCAACCATTCTCAACAGACAAAAGGATTTCGGAAACAACCCAAATCTCGGACTGAAGGACCCGTCGGATCCATCTAAGGGACAGAAGAGGATAATCGTTGAGTTCTCGTCGCCAAATATCGCGAAGCCTTTCCACGCTGGTCATCTGCGCAGTACTATAATTGGTGGTTTCCTATCAAACTTATACCAAGGTGCAGGATGGGACGTTGTCCGCATCAACTACCTTGGTGACTGGGGCAAGCAATACGGATTGTTGGCTCTTGGATTCGAGAAGTACGGCGACGAAGAGGCATTGAAGGCAGACCCCATCAATCATCTTTACGAGATTTACGTCAAGATCAACAAGGATCTTACAGTCGAGAAGGATCAGATCAAGTTGCTTGAGGAGGCAGGTGACAAAGATGAGGAGCAGAAGGCGAAGGACAAAGCGGAGGCACAGCACATTAAGGATGAGGGCCTCGATGAACAGGCGCGCCGCTATTTCAAGGCCATGACCGATAATGATGAGAAGGCGATTGCACAATGGGCCAGATTCCGCGATTTAAGTATTAAGAGGTATAAGGAGACCTATGCTAGGTTGAACATTCACTTCGACGATTATTCGGGAGAATCGCAAGTTTCGGAGAAACGTATGGCTGAGACTGGAAAGAAAATGGAGGAGATGGGTATTGCTGAGGAGTCGGAGGGTGCTGTTATTGTCGACTTTGCAAAGCATGTGCCTGGAAAGGCCGGCAAGGCATTGGAACGTCCAGTCATCAGGAAGAAGGATGGAACGGCACTATATCTCACTCGTGATATCAGCGAAATGCTCCAGCGCCTGGATAAATACAACTTCGATCATATGATCTACGTGGTTGCTTCTGCTCAAGATCTTCATCTCAAGCAACTGTTCAAGATCATCGAATTGATGGGTTATAAGGAACTGGCAGCCAAGGTTCAACACATCAACTTCGGTCTGGTTCTCGGTATGAGCACTCGTAAGGGCACAGTTAAGTTCTTGGACGATATCCTGAGGGATGTCGGTGAGAAAATGCACGAGGTTATGCGCAAGAACGAGGCCAAGTACGCGCAGGTCGAGAACCCAGATGCCGTCGCCGATATCCTCGGTATCAGCTCCGTCATGGTTCAAGATATGTCCGGCAAGAGAATCAACAACTACACCTTTAACATGGAGGCCATGACGTCCTTCGAGGGTGACACCGGCCCGTACCTCCAATACGCGCACGCTCGTCTCTGTTCCATCACCCGCAAGGCTGCGTTGAGCCCAGAGGAGATCGCTGCAGCGGACTTGACTCTTTTGACCGAGCCGCATGCACTGAACCTCATCCGTGTTATCTCACAATACCCTGATGTCGTTTCCAACACCTTGAAGACTCTTGAGCCCACTACCATCCTCACTTACCTGTTCAAGATGACGCACACTCTCAGCTCCAGTTACGATCACCTTCGTATTGTCGGCTCGGAACCTGAGTTGATGAGGGCACGTATGGCGCTTTATGACGCAGCGAGAGTTGTGCTGAATAACGGAATGAGGCTGTTAGGATTGAGCCCTGTTGAACGGTATGTACACGATCCATTTCCTCTTCCGTCGCCTCGCCTTTCATGTCTTCGACGCTCGGGTACCCCTCTTTATGCGACATGGCCGAGATTCCCACACCTGGAAAATATGCAGATTAACTAACAAATGAATAGCATGTAAACCATGCAAAGAATCACACCATTCTTTAGGTTAAGCCTTGCCACTGGGCAATGAAAAGCTTGAAAAGAGATTAGATGCACTAGAAGTCCAATAATCGCGCTTTGACGCCAAGGTGTGTGCGCCAGCGACTCCGCCGGCCAGAAAATGTGCGAAGCGAAGCGAATGCCCATAGAAAAGAAAAAAGCTATGATAAAAGCAGAGAATATCAAAAGTGCTCTACCCACTCACTATAAGCCTGAACTCTGTGAGACTGTGATCGTCCAATGGAGGCCAGACTGGCAGACACGTTGTGAGCTCACGGATACGTATAAGCTTTTTTTTTTTTAGCTTTACATGCCATTTCATTCTCCACGGCCCGCATCAGGACCCCGCACGTTTTTGCGCATGCTAGTCTAAAAATCGAAACGCAAGCGTGCTCCGCTCGTGATGATCAATATCGCTCTCCCTACTCGTCCAGTGTTTGTCTGGCCAGGCAAAGTGGGATAGATGTATGTACGAAGTACGAATATGTACACAGCGTGTCATGCTCAAATTATGCCAAACCAATCTGGAGAGGTACCTCGTACCCAACAAAGTTTCAAAGTTTCTCTTCATCACCGAAAGCGTTGGCGGACGCCAAGTCCCACTATAGGTATCCAACTTTGGGTGCTCAGACACTGTACATACTATAGCTGCTGTCTGTTGTTCTGCTCCGTACCCTGCATCGTCTGTTCGCCGCTCACAATCACATGAGCTCCCCCTCATCGAGTTAAACATACATATGTACATAGGTCGGATGCCTCGGTGATCACGCTCGCTTCGTGTGATGGAGTTGCATTGAGAAACCAAACATAATTTGAAGCATCGTTTCGGTCAATGATCATCAGGCAACTCTCGTTGTAGCAGGCCATTTTTACAGGGGATTTCTTACGAAGTAACATAACCACCAGTTTGGCAGGATTTATAGGGGTCAGATATATGGACTCCTGCCTTACTACTAAGGCAGATTTTATATCACACAATGCCGCCGTCCTTGGCACTCGAATCCAGACTCGGCTGTGAAAAAATCAGAGGGTGATTCCGGGGCAGACAGATTAGCTCAGCTCAACGTGAAAGCGAAATGCACAGAGACGACCAGCGATTATCTGGTGCGATGGAGGAGCACTCCGCCCCCTCCCTCCTCTTGCGTGCTGAGCTGAGTCGCGGGAGCAGCCTGGTGTGCGATGAGACGAGGGGACCCTGAACGTCGAGTAAAAATAGCTGCATGAACAGGCAAATTTCATGTGTCAAGTGGTGGGTCGAGCACCAGCGAATCATGGCTCTGAGGTGCCCTGATCATCACAAGCTTTTCAGGGGACGCTGGCCCTGGCGCTAGCCCTGGTCCTCGCTGACTCCCTTTTCCCCGTCTTTCCGCAAATGGGACGACGCCGTCAGAATACTGCCAACCTATCGACACCTACACCTATAGGTGACTTTGCTTCTCTCAAGTTGGCGTTTGATCCATCATACCCATGGAAGGCGCTTCTGGCCGGCCGAGGAGGGGTGGGCTGAATATGAGGAGCTTACCTATTGTTGGATTAGTAATATGGATTCCTCCTATTCGACTGGAAGATGTCTTGTGGGGAGGACTACTGTGTAGACCCCAGAATTCTTGGGCTGTTGAGGAGCTCCCTTTTCTACGTTGTTACATCTTCTCTTCGCATCGCACGTACATACGCCTATACTGGCGATACCGCAGAGTCTTGAGGGAGGACGGTCGTTGAAGGAAGGAAAGGCCTTCTGTTTGCCTTTGACGACGACGGCTGCGTTACAGCTCGCAAAATTGCACTTCCATCGTTTCACCATCGAGTATAGCCTCGAAGCTCGATGAGCATCAGACGAAGCATTTACCGATCTTCGTGATCGATTGCGGTCCCTTCTGAGAAAGCTTTACTTTCCTTCTTCAGTGCTCTTTCCGGCATTTTCAGATCTCGATCAGCATTGCGCAGCATCATGGCGCATTCCAGGGCTCGCTCAAAGGACGTCCAAGTCGGTCTCCTTGAAGAATACGATATGTCATCATTACACCAGAGCAGCAGCAGCACCAGTAGCAACATAATCCATCCCTCTCCCATCCTCGAAGACGACGAGCTCTCTGAGAAATCGTACCGCTCTCCAGCAGACTACAGCATCAACGACCTGCTCCTCCTCCTCAAATCATTTCTTATAGGCTTTCTTGTGACTCTAATCCCCAGTTTCCTGCGTGGAACACCGCATGGTGCTGCCATCAAGAAACTGCATCCGACAGCTTACCTCGACGGTCTACGTGGTGTAGCAGCTTTCATTGTTTTTATTCATCACACCGTGATCGACTGGTATCCTATGCTGTCGCGGGGCTACGCCTCCTCCGAGCCCGAACACTCGCGCTATTTCTTCCAGCTGCCATTAGTCCGCATCATCTACTCTGGCCGCGGGATGGTCGCCGTCTTCTTCGTCATCTCCGGATATGTGCTCAGCTACAAAGCCATCCGTCTGATGCGCACCGGCCAGTACTCTGCGCTGCTCGACTCCCTCGCCTCCTCCACGTTCCGGCGCGGAATGCGTCTCTTTCTGCCCATCACCCTATCGACTTTCGTCTCCATGCTCTTCTGTCGCTGGGACTTGTATATACAAGACCCTCTGCGGCGCAACCCGATTCCCGCCAAGCAAGGCACCTTCTGGTTCCAGCTCAAGGACTGGTGGGCACATGTACTTCGCACGTCGAATCCTCTCGTTGACGTCAATGGACGGGATCTGTATGCCACCCCTTATGACGGTCATCTTTGGACCATCCCCATCGAGTACCACGGCTCCCTTATCATCTTCCTTACGCTCCTCTGCGTTGCCAAACTGCGTCCTTGGTTGCGCTTGTTGGCCTTAGCTGGATTTGTGCTCTACGCCATCTGGGATTCGCACTGGGAGGTTTTCCTCTTCCTGTCCGGCACCCTCTTCTGCGAACTGCACTTCCTGCAGGCGTCTTCCTCCCCCTCCTCGGCCGACGCCACCCCCTCCCTCCTCGCGGATCTGTGGAACGACCTCACCTCCGTCCTCCCAGCCATCCCCAAAGCCCACCGCAAACTCGCCCTCCATGCGCTCTCCATCACCATCACCCTCTTCGCCACACACCTCCTCTGCTTCCCCGACGAAGTCGCCGCAACCAGCCCGGGCTACCGCACCCTGATCGCGCTCACACCGCGCCGTAACTCCACCGAGGCCCTCACGCAGCGCTTCTGGCTCGCCATCGGCGCCTTCCTGCTCGTCGGCACCATGAACTTCTCCCCGCTGCTGCAGCGCCCCTTCACGACCGCCTTCGCCCAGTACCTCGGCAAGATCAGCTTCGCGCTGTACATCGTGCACGGGCCTGTGCTGTACACGCTCGGCATGAAGATGTTGCTGCCGCCGTATAAGGGATGGGCTGCTGGCGATGGACGGATGCATTATGCGCTGTTGGCGGCGGGGGCGTGGATTGTGGACCTGCTGGTCGCGGTGTGGGCGGCGGATGTGTTTTGGAGGGAGGTTGATGCCAAGGCTGTTGTGTTTGCGGGGTGGGTGGCCAGGAAGTGTTGGGTCGAGGAGTGAGGGTTACTGGAGATCGAAGAGAGACTGCGGGGGCATGGTGCTTAACTCATTGCGTTGTCGGGCGATGAATACGCTGTGCATTCGCATGACATGGCATGGCATGGCGAGCGGGCGTTGGGCTGTTATATATGTATCATGAACTGTACAGCGATTAAAGAGCGAGGGAGCAGCATTTTGTTGGATTTGGTGTTTGGGGTTTCGAGGGAAGCACATATGTGTAGAAATTGTACATTACGCGGCCTGCGAAGTTCGGGGCTTACGCGGCCCCACCGGCGGGGCATCTGCATCGTATTGTATATATGTATACAGGATATACGAAGTAGCACTTTGGAGCCAGACCCGAGACATTTAAATGCATACGGAGTAGACGTACATATGTATACGATGCACTGCTTGCATAGCTGTCCCCGGGGATGCTAAGGTCTCGGCGGGTATTTGTCCAATAAATGAGGTGGACGATTTATTAAACGGTGCGCCACGGCGCCCATGGAGCGCTGTACGAAAAGACAGCGGATTTGAACAAGATATGATAGATACCTCGTTTATGTGTCTTATTATATATACATATACATATGTATCCGCAATTGGGTGCCGCTGCTCTGACTGACGAAGTAAACATAACATATACTGCACCAACCATGCCGAAGCACAGGGGCAGATCTGCTTCCAATAAACCACTCATCCATCTATATCGTCTGTACTGTAGAATATCCCAATCTATCTTCCCAAATTTTCTATCATACAATTGCATCGCTTATCTCCATATCCGCATCGCAAATCGTGCAAATGATACATCTCCCAACCTTCCCAGGCCCGTCTCTTCCCCATCACGCACCCAGCAAGAGCCCTGTCCCCCACACAGCCAGGCGCCACCCATCCAAACCCGACCCCCTCCGCGCCTACTCCACCTTCGTCCGGATCTGCACCCCATGCCAGTTCTCCCTCTCCATCTGCGGCTTCAACACCGCATTCACCAGCCGCTGCTGCTTCAGCATACTCAGCCCCTTGAACTGCGCGCTCGCGACCTCGATCCCGAACATGCTCCCGCACCCCCCGCTGATGTCCTGCACGTCCAGCGCCGTCGGCTCCAGCGCGTCGGCCAGCGTCTCGTACACCCGCAGCTCGACCTCGGAGAGATGCGGCGGCGGCGGGGGAGAGACGGCGCGCACGGCGGGGTCGGTGGTCACGTCGCCGGAGATGTCGAGGGTGCCGACGACGGGGGTGTTGGGCGTGTTTGCTGAGGGGGCGGAGGAGGAGAAGGCGCGCCGGGAGAGGGATTGGGGGACAGGGCGTGGTAGCGGAGTTGCTGGCTTGGAGCTGGTTTGGCGGATTGGTTGGCGCGCTGTTGTGGTGGTGAGGCGGCGGGAGAGGGAGAGGAGAGAGCGAATGGCTCGGATGGTGGACATGGTGAGGATATGTATGGTTCGAGATTAATTTCCGAGTGCTTGCGGTTTCAAGAGAGCTCAGTTCGGCGTACGGGCTAATTCGGAGCTCCTGCTTTGGACGAGATGTTGCTGAGAGGAGCTGTATGTTGTTCGGTATTTGGCTTCGGGACAGCCTGGGGTAATGGCGAAGCGATATTGATTTGTATGTGAAATGTGTGTATGTGAAATGTGATGCTGTGATGCTATCATGGAGCTTCGAGAAATATTTCGATGATGTAGGTCCTTCGCAGCGCCCAGACTTCCTGGAAGACCCCAGCCAATTATAGCGCTGAGATTCGGCGATTGTCAATGGTTCCGCTCCGCTCCTCGTCAATTCCGCTCCGCTCTCCTGCGTCCGCTCCGCTCCGCGATATTTCAACGACCTTTGCGACGAAGCGCAAGTTCGCAACTGCAACTCTCCAGAGTCCACGCACAACTCTGTTTGCACAACGCAACGACACCTTTGAGGTATAGAACGTCGTCTCCATACCATGTCTGCTTGAAAGCTCAAAAAGTCCATAGTATATCTGCTGCTAGAAGGCTCCCTTGCTTCTCGTTCTCTTTCTCTTATATCACTCTCAATTTTCGAAATGTGTTTCTTGTGCGGCGGTTGTAGCAATGGAGCTTACATGAAAGGAGACCGCTTGCAGCCTCTCGTTCTTCCTCTGCATTTCCAACAAGCATTATACAGCATCTTTGCTTCTTTCTGGAACTCCTATCAATGACCAATGCCACTTTTAAAGAGACTTGTCATATGCATGTTGGTTGGAAGACACCCCTTGCTTTGACAACAAATCCGACCAACGCGGCCATGCGGCGTTATGATCACAGCTTCAGCCTCGAGTATCCCAGTTACAGAGTCGCTCTTACATTCTTATGACATCCCTTTCGTTGCATTGGAGATGATGTTCTCCCTTCCTTACCCAATATGAGGGATATATTCGTGCAGTTCACCTGCGCAACAAAGAAATACATTGCTCAACTCCCCAATTATCTGCCCCTTTATATTTATTTTCTTCCTTTGTTTGTTGTCACTATACAGAAGGGCGCAGGCAGCATCGTCTCCTAGGCCGAGGAGCTCCGCTGCAATGGAGATGATGGAGACGACAACTGTGATCGTGCCTGCTATGGCCAAGAATCTTGGGGATGTAAATCCGAACGGACAGATCAGGATGTTTTCCATCAACGTAAGTCCAGCGATGCAGCGCTACTCTCATCCAATACTCGGATGCTGATATCAATTCAAACAGCCGAGTGGTCTGCCACTCATAGTCGATGCTCTCCGCTCTCTGGACACGACGCACGTCTCCGCCATCATCATCGCTCTCCCCAAACCGCTCATCCGAGAAAACTTCTGGTCAACCTTGGACTTTGAATACCTCTTCTATCCTCTCCCAGCCGAGAAGCGCCAGAAGTTACGCTTCCACTATCTCTCAACTCCCGCCCTCGACGCCGTAGAGACCGTCAGCAGAGTAACATCGGACTGTTCCATCACCGGCCCCATCTTCATCAAAGACGCAACCAGCAATTTCCCCCACGTCGTCGACGCGGGAAACTACCTGACGTACCTAGGCGTCGACGGCGGCCCGGGAGGAGCACATAGCGCAAGCCAAGCAAACGGCCACAGACCCGGTCCGGATCCTGGCGACGCAGCGCCGAAAAGCCACGTGACCTTCAGCTCCGCCAACACCATCGACAAGATCGCCTACGACGCCTTCGGCCCGTCCCAGCCCTGCTGCGGCGGCTGGTCCTTCCTCTCCGCCGCCGATTTCTCGACGTCTGCAGACAAGCTCCGCCGAAACACGTGCATCGCCAGTTCTGGCGCGAGTGGGGATGGCGTCGTGGACGGCACGGTGGCCGCGAGGAGCAGTGCCGAGATCGGGGGTCCTGCCAGAGCCGCAGACGAGAGCCAGGCACGAGGACAGAGAGGCGTTTTGAGAGTCCAGGACGTGATGTGGTACATGATCTGTGATGGACATGTTTTCTTTGGTGAGAAGGTGTCGGAGTTTGAGGATTGGGCTAGCGAGATGGCGTAGATGGCCCGGGGGAACACGAGGTGGGATATACGAAGGCGAGGGTTCAGCGAGGCGTGAGTGAGACGAAGGGGAAGGCGCAGTTTTGGATGAGGGTGAAACCTTAAATTTCTCATCTCGGACAGTTGTGGGCCGATGCCCGTGGAAGCACTCATTCCCGTAACCTGATATGGGTGAGATCGAACTTGAGAAGTCGTTGGCCATCAAATATCAAAGAATGCTCGCCCAATATCAATATACATGATAGTGGCACAAAAGAGTTTCAGACGCTATTCCAAGCTGTTACTACTCCAACCCAAACCATTCTCGTCACAGTAATCCATGGTGTCATGCTGCATCATAATAACCAATACGAACCTTTCCTAGCCATCGTTTCAGAGCAACAGTGCCAACCCCATTCACTCCCATACATCGCATCTAATAGAAGAGCATGCAGTCTTTCCAACAATAACCCCACAAAAACAAAGTGTCAACCATCCCCGCCGTCTCCTTTCCGTCTAAACAGCCATGCTAGGCCACTCGCCATCAGGTCCACCGTCGCCGTCGTCTATCACCTCCACAGCCGGCTCCACAAACCACAACACCGACGACTCGATCCTCTCATGCGCGCTAATATTGGCAGATCCGGCTGGAGTCATCAAGGACAGGACCTCCCTGCCCAAAACCCCCCCAATCTCTCCTGTCTCCTGATACGCCCCGCCTGGCACTTCCCTAAGTCTTATAAGTGGCGTACCGACCAACGCCGACTTGTCTCTATTCTTAAGACGCCGCAGACTATCGCTGACAGAAAAGATGCCGAGCCATTTCCACACGGCACCCGACTTGTAATATCGCTTGCCTTCGAACTGCAGTCTGTGTAACCCAGACAGTGGTACCCCCACGTTTTCTATCCGCACCACGAACTGATCCCCATACCGCAGATCATCCAAGCTGAGCCGCGTTGGCCTCGTTACCTCGCCTCTGCGATTCGAGCCCTCTGCCAAGTCCATGCCCATGGGCATGGCGGTCGTTTCCAAGCATCTGTGAGGGCCCGCTACAGCGGCAATCCTGGGCAATGTCCGCGTCAGCTCCCCGTTGTGGTACCGCACTGAAAAACCCGAACACCCTTCTCCTCTGGCAATTCCAACCCAGGCATTCCTGATCTGTGCCCATTCTTTCTGCCGCTGGTAAGGCACCTCAATCACGATGAAACGCGAGATGTAGCTCAGTCCGATATAGTGGATATCACATGGGAATGTGCTCCTGAAATTTCTCAGCGTCTGCATCCGTGGGCTTCTCCACAGGAAGAGGTCATCGGCAACCTGGCGTGGAATGCGTTTCGATCTTCTATTCATTACTGTGTCACCTACTAAAATGCCGGGCGGCCGAGGTTCGCCTATGGTCAGCCAGACAGCAACGAGACCCGCGATTTGGAAAGGCAGCTGCGCTGATGGAAGGCGAGTTTGGCAACCAATAAGTAGATGCGGGAGGAAGACAGGACAGCGTGAGGAGATGGGGACGTTGAATGTGGCGAGATAGGTTTTTAACGCTTGGGTATTTGAAGCGCTGATTTTGTCATACCTTGGAGGGTTATGCTTCCAGAAGGAAAAAGGAAAGACGACGGAGGCTGTGGAGGGGTCACGGGGGGCGGAGGCAATATGATATAGTTGGTGATTCATGGTGGGAGAATCGAGAACGCCTTTGTCGGAGTCCCCGCTGGAATTGCTGGAGTCCAAGAAACCAATTGTTTCTTCAGAGGAAGTGAGCGCATTCCCCAAATTCGGGGTCCAGAAGGGAGTAGAGAACGACGAAATAAGAGGCGGAGCGGACGAGATACCTCCGGCTTTGTCCGCTACATCGAGTTGGGCTACTGAAGTAGCATTTCTCTTAGCTGGGCGAATTTCTGTAGTCATAAAGCCTGTACTCTCAGAAGAAATAGATCGTTTACGGTTGTTTTCGGCCGTGTTCATGATCCCGGGATTGAATATCAAGGAACGGTCAGTGGCTGCTGAAGCAGTTTGTATATTTCCATAGGATACGGCTCCTAATGGGCTATACGTCGTCGCGAAAGAAGCGTTCTGAACAGTGTCCATTGTCTTCGGTCTGGGTCGCATGGTATTTCTCTTAGCTGGGCGAGTTTCTGAAGTCATAAAATCCTCAGTCGTAGGGGAAATGGACCGTTTAAGGTTATTTTCGGCCGCATTCGTAATACCAAAATCCGAATTGAAAAGAAGCTCAGTGGCTGTTGAAGAAGTTCCCATGTTTTCGTAGTCTTCAATTCTTGATTGATTATCCATTGCCGGAGCATTCTGGGCAGTGTTCATTGTTCTTGACCAGAATTGCGTAGTATCCCCTGGTTCCGAAAATCTTCTTTGGCTTCTTTGCAAAGTGTTGTCCGGCTGCGAGAATGTTGGCATCGGCCTGGACCTGAAGGAAGCCAAAGGAGGGCTAGCACTCAGTGACTGACTCGGTTCTGCTGGGCCCATTCCCAAGAACGGCGTATCGGCTGTTGAGGGTGTGTCAATCGACTCCGAACTGCTGGCTCGCCAGGAAGGCCCGGACATTGATGCAGTCGAGGCCGGGGTGGAAAATCTTCGGCCTGCGCTTGTAGAGGCCAGATTGGATTGTGTTGGCAATGAGCTCGTGGCCGGATAGGTTCCGGTCGGTCCTGACATCCTGGACTCCAAATATGCTGCTATTGCCTCCATTGCCTCCAATTTGTCCATAAACGATTGTTTTGGTTCTACGCTTCCGGAGAGCTGATGTGATTGTGTTGGCGTTTGATCCATGGTAGCTGGGTAGAATTGTGCCGGTGCTTCCTCGATTGCTGCTAAATAAGATTGTGCTGGTACTGCGCTCATGGCAGCTGGAATCTCCGGATTTGCTTGTATTGGCATTTGGCCCGTGGTAGCCGGATAGTATTGTTCCGGTGCTACGCTCGCGGAGGCCGCATAGGCTCCTATTGGGACGCTCATGGTAGTCGGAAAGTATTGTGCCGGTACTTCGCTCATGACTGCTGGATACGCTTGTGCTGATGATGTGCTCACGGCGGCTTGTGGATAGGCTTGTGCATCGACTCCGGTCATTGCAGCCGCAAGGGTTTGCATTGACACTTCACTCGTGAACTCCTGATGTGCTCGTCCTATTATCGTGTCCATCTCGCCCCTATACGATTCCGAGCTCGTATAGTCCGGTTGGTGTTTTACTGGTAGGCATATGGTGACAGGTTGTGTAAGCAGATCTAGTGGTGGCGGGTTATGGAGAATGCCGATGTTGGGCGAGGATATCGGGCTCCAGATGCCCCGCTCATTGAGCCGGCCATAGGAGTCGTCGTCGATAGGGTGCTCGTTGTCGTCAATATGGTGCTCGTCGTCCTCGATAGGGTCCTCGTCGTCGGGGTCATTAGCGTCGTTCATCACCATCCTGGTGACGAAATGAAAAGGACGAGAGAAGATGGATGCATTCAGTAAAGCTGAGAGAATGAGGGATTGGCAGACTGATACTTGTGTCCAAAAGGTCCAAGAAACAAGATGTATGGTGAAGGAAAACGTTCAAGGTGGGATGATACACGTCGAGGTTCGCGTGGAAGATGAGAAAGCCGAGAAATGAAATTCTCCCCAGACGACTATCTGCGTGGCGTAGATGACGAACTGAGAATGGAAGGAGCCTTCCATACTTTCGAGGACTTTCAAGTCAGGAAATTTGTTGAGGAAAGAACGAGATGCAGTTATGAGCGGCGTAGATGACGAACTGATAATGGAAGGTGTCTTCCACACTAAAGTTAAATGATTTCAGTTCAGGAAAAGAACGAGACGAGCGCATCCCAAACTTAGAGAGTAAATGATGAAGCAAAGCGGCTGCCGTTATGGAGAAGAAAGAAGAAAAGGAACGAAAGACAGAGTGAGTCAAAACCGATAAGGTAACTACTATGCGCGAAAGTCAAATCATGGGCTGGTCAACAGAGAAGGAACAAGATCTACCTTTTTGTATTCACGCTAGAGGTAAAAATATTCATCTCTAGCCCAAAACACGTCGTCAGAAAAGCCGACTGCAGACAATAGGCTTCTATTAATATGTACACATATGTATCCCCTGCCCAATGCCCATCTACACTTAGCGAGGCGAACGCTTCGCCAGCTAATAAGCCAGACCGAGCATGTAACAGAATGCCTCCAGCCATGGTATGCAATCATCCTCCGAAAAACGCCAGCCGAAGCAGCAACTGAGCCTCCGATACCCAAACCGCCGATTATGCAACCCATATGCAATGCACTTCTATGCCCTCCACATTACCCATTCATTCCCAGCGTACCGTCCATCTCCCCCATCCCCAGCACTTCTCACTTTGCCCCCCTCCTCCCCTCCCCCTCTCTTTCCCTCGCCCACTCCTCCACAGCAAATCTCTCCGAAAAGCTCCTGGGCTGCCCTGCCTCGACACCGCCACTCCTCAAGCTCCCCACCCCCCCTCCCGCAAAACTCCCCGTAAACCCTCGCCCATCCCACTCATCCATCCCCGTCGTGCCCCTCACGCTCCCCACAAAACTGCTCACCTCCCCCATCAGCCGCGCCTCCTCATGGATATCCTCGCTCACTACCGGGATGGAGAAGGGGTGGTATGAGTTCCTCAGACTCGATCCCACCACGGGTTTGTGCTCGAGACTTCTTGCCACGCCTGCGCCTCTTCCGAAGCTGCCGCTTCCGCCGATGCCCATCGTCTGGCCACTGCTGGCTGTCGAACCGATGGGTCGTGCAGGTGATGTGGCGTATGCGGATAGACTGGCCGGAATGGCGCGCTCGGGCGACGCAGGCGCGGAACTCGAACTGGAGTCTTCATCGGACAGCGTCGGCGACGGCGCTCTCTCAGGGCGCGGCGTAGCTATGCCCGAAGAGTCTTCGAAGGCGAAAAGATCGTCCTCTTCCTCACTATCAGTCGGGAAATCAAATGTCGGCGCCGCTTTCGGTTTTGATCTTTTCTCGGAGATCTCTGCAGCTTTACGTTCAGGCGGAAATGCGTCGGCTGAGGAGGATGTCGAGATGAAAGAGGTATTGCTCCCGGTATTGCTCCCAGGACTCACGATGGGTATGGACGGCGAGCCGGAATTATTGGGCATCATCGTGCGGTTCGAGCGCATCGGGGTCAGAGGTGCCATTTCAGATAAAATATCTTCTTCCTCTGCTGCTTCTGCCGCCGAAATCATAGAGTCGTCCCTATGCAGTTGCGAAACGAGGACGATCGGTATTGCCGCAGGGGTGGCGATCGCAGTTGGGACTCCATTCGTAATTGACGGCAACGAAGATTTCGACTTCGGTCGCATACTGATAAACTCCTCATCCTCCCCATCAGAATCCAACGACCCAGCTTCTGTAATCGACACACTGGGTGAGCCATCCGCCGGCGCCCTCACCTCATCCCATTGCGTCCCATCATCCTCAATGGGGCCTCTGCTCAGCATCCTCAGTGCTTGACTCGAGCTAATCCTCTTCGGCACCACTTCCTCCTCTTCAATATCCTCCACCTGTTCTTCTGTTGCCTCATCCTCATCTGCGCCTATAGACATGCCGTTGGAGTCTTCAGCGCCCATCGCCGTCGCCAACGGTGTCTCCACCACAGTCGGACTACTCGTCGTGGGAAACTCCATGCCCTGGAACTCAAACCTCACTCTACGCAAGCTATGCGACCTACTCGACATGCTGTTCCTCCTCAGCGCGCTCCGACGCACTGGGTGGTGCACTCCAGGGTCCGATAAACTGGTCGCATCCTCTGTGTTCCTGCGTCTTGGCGGTTTCCTCGCTGCGATCGACGGTGGCGAGTAGCTTGCCGACAAACTCCCCGTCGATACCTCCAGCGCCTTATCGAAATCCATCTTCTTCTCCTCCACAGTCGCGAGCGGAAGCGTGCCCACGCTCCTCGACCGGCGCTCGTGCTTATCGCTACTATCGAGCAACGGGAGGTAACCCTGTGTGAAGACGCCTAGAAACTCGTTCTCTCTCGCATGCGGACTCCTCGGGATGTCTTCCACCGTCTCCGCCTTCCCCAGTATAATCGGCGCCGGGACCAATCTCGCCGTCGCCTTCTCCTTCGCCTCCCCAATCTCCCTCGCTATCTCGCTCCCCACGTTCGTGAGTTGTATCGCAGGCGCCATCACAGGTTCACTCTCGGGCGGCAGTTCCGGGCGCAGACTCGGATACGCCCTGATGCTCTCCGCGACGGCGGCGATGACGGTCGCGGAGACGTCGGCAGGCAGGTCGCGCAGCAGATCGTCGGTGTACTTTGTGAATTGCGCCGCCATGTCGCGCCGGTAGAGCAAGACTTTCTCGTCCAGCTCGCGGAGCTTGTCCTGGAGTTCGGCTATGAGCCGCGAGGCTGCGTCCATGGTGCAGATGGGAGGCGAAGCGGGATCGGACGGGTGAGCGGCGAGCTACTCAGCTTTGAGTCATTGCTGTGAGGCGGAGCGATTGGAGGCGACTCGGGCGTTGAAAGGCGCGTCTTTGCGGTATTGATATTGATATTGATATTGATATAATGGTATTGGTATTAATATTAGTATTGACGTTGGTGGTTGTGTATGGGTATGGCTGACACTGGGTAGAGAGAAAATGCAGAGTGGATTGGAGTAGGAGGATGTTTGCGTGTCGAGACGCCAAGGTCTGTCGAGCGCTGACAGTAGTAGTAGTCTAGGCCTAGAAGCCGTATGATGAAGTAGCTAGCCCGGTCCCACTAATATCTCTGTCCTGCTATATTGCCGTATTGTTGCTGTTATAATCTTAGCATTATTGCTATATTATTGCTATATTATTGCTATATTATCGCTATTATTATCGCTTCTATATTAAGTTGTATTCCTATATAGACCAAGCAATGTTAACATTACACGTCCTTAGCCAATTCATTCAATCAAGATTACGTAGGTTAGTTACATGACGCCACAGCCAGTTTGTCTCAGTCAACCGAGTCTCTGGTATTCCCAACCCGTCCCAACCAGCCTCCTGGCTCCTGGCTCCTGCCTCCTGCCTCGTGCCTCGTGCCTCCTGAATTTATCCGACAGACATGCACCGCAGCCCAGATCCGACGACTGGGTTGACGGAAACCTGGAGAAGTGGATCTCGATCACGGCATTTGCGCCATCCATGAGACCTTCGGCATGGCGTGTGAACTGCCAGATCTTGGTGAGTCGTGACAATCATGACAATACTTGCCTATCGGGAGCACGAAAGCTCGAAGTGCCGTCTTGGGCATCAATGCATCGGCAAATGGGATAGCATGGGGAGGTGGAACAAGCAAGCAAGTGCAAGAATACATGAGTACGACGGCCGTGAGAGGAAACTCATGGTGCACTCCTTTTCACTCCTCGCCGATGCCCCCGTGTATACCTCTCTCCCATTCTCACTATTCCCCGTCTCCTTCTCCGTCGAGCATGCAAACAGGAGTGCCAAAGCAACAACAAAGTCTGCCTTCTCTCCCCCAATTCCTGACCGCCCCGTCGGGTCATTCAGTTCCCTGCCCCCTTCTTCGATCTTATATCCTCCATCTCCTTCGTGCTTCCTATGGCTCCAAGATGCCCCTCCGCACTCCCCTTTAAATTCTCTCTATCCACCCTATCGGTCATCTCATTCTGCTTTGGTCGCTCTGGGTACGTCCTCTTGAACATTGGGCTCGCTGATTCCGGAGAGGACTTGCTGCTTCCTACTGCCTTGTTCGCTGCATCTGCGGCGTACGAACATGCGTCCCGGGTCGGGCCAGCCACTTTATTCGAGATATTCTGGCTCGAGAGACCGAGATCATGGGCGCACTTTCCTGCTTCGTCTGCGACTCGGTCATAAGCGCCTTTTGCTCCCCGCAGAAGCTTCTCCGCTTCTTTGGCTGGGTCGAAGCGGTTGTATGCGCTCTGCAGAGCAAAGTACAATTTGATAACCCAGCCGTGCACTTGCTCCTTGACCAGCATAGCAATCCCATGGCTGAAGAAGCCCTTCAGCACTTCCCCTCCAACTCCCATATACAAGCCGTCAATCCCCTCGTCGCGGTAAATCCTTAATATCGTTGAGAAGACTGTCGCATCAGCAGCCTTATGAAGATCTTTCTTTCCCACCTCCTTCGCCTGTCTAGCTGAGTGTCTCGCACTATTGAAATCACTCTTCATCTCGCTTCTGATCGTGCCAGCGCTCCGCGAGAGCGCAGGTGTGGAGCTTGCCTGTGCTCTAGCCTTGGCCAGAGAGAAGGGGTAGGTAATACAGCTAGCCATAGCCTTCGACAGCGCCGCAAGCAAGAAAGTCGCTCTCGCGCCCGGATCCTCCCTCCTGGACCGCGGAAGCAGGCGCTTCAAGCTCTCGTAGAAAAAGAACGTCAGCGACGGATTGAGCGTCAGGACCAAACTGGCGGAGTAGCCCGACCAGAAACCGAGCAGCCCTTTCTCGGCGCGGATATGCGACGCAATATCCTTCACCGAGATGCGCTCCCGCGACGTCTGCGCCCTCGTCGCAACGTTCGAGAGCGGCGTGGTGAACAGCTTGCTCAGCGCCCCGGCAGCAGCGCCGACTGACAGCTCATCCAGCGCCGGAAGCGTGGAGCCGTGGCCACGGGCTTTATTGCTCGTCACCCGCCTCGTCCTCAGATAATTATAAAACAGGAAAAACAAAAACGAGTCGGCAACGCTCTTCGCTGTGTCCGGCGCCACGCCCGCAAAGAATCCCGCCAAGCCTTCGCGCTGATAGATCTTCTGAGCAGCGTCGACGATGCCATCATAGTGGTCGCGTGTTGTGTCTTCGCTGTCACGAGATGGGTGCCTCAGACGTTGCACTTGCAGGCGCGCTACGATGAGGTCGAGAGGATAGGTCGCCAGATTCGATATAGCCGCACCGGTTGAGCCTGCGATGGCGTGGCCGAGGGCGGGCAGGGCAGGAGAGGTGCGGCGCGTGGTGTGGCTGATGAGAGAGGAAGGGGATTCGGCTTCGATGTCGTAGATGGAGTAGGCATCCTATGCTCATCAGCATACTCTCCCTTCATTTCAAAAGTTCAAGCTGGAATTGACAGGAACGGATGCTTACGAGCTGACTATTGTAAATATGCGCCATCTCGAGAGATATGATAAAAGCTTTCGCTAATGAGCAAGTTGAACACAAACGTGTTAGCAATCCGAAGACTTCAAGACTGATTGCCGATTTATATCAAGGTTTGGCTTCTACACGTCCCTTTATGTCGCTGCGGAGAAGTCGCTGCGGAGAAAGAAGACGAGGACTGGCTGACGCTGGTGGGATTGTTCGAATATCCATATACGTCATGCAGAGCGTCAATGATCCCTGTTGTGATTTCCCCGGATTTGTGGTTGGTGGTCTGTGCGCCCAATGCACTTGGCTTGTGAATAATGAGAACACAGAAACGACAATGAAATAAAGCATCTTCAAAGAGAGTAAATACTTGCGTTTTAACAAGATGCCTCGAATTGGCCTTGTAGACCAATTTATAACTTATGCCTGCCGTTTCTGCTCTGAAAATCATCGAGGAGCGATTGCTTTTCCAGACCACATTCCCATTCTTCCAACGTTGGAATCGCCACATGCCCGGCATACCACCAATAGTTAATCGAAGATTTGGACTTCTAGTGTAAATTGATGGGTATCTCTGAAAATATATCGTATCAGCATTGGAAGGCCACGCCGCTCTTCTCAACTTTATTCATCCCCCCACCAGCAAAGCCAGTTCCTTCGCTTTTGATCTCAACCAAGCCAGGCGTAATCCTGTCTTTCGCGGGCTTGTCTGGCTTCCCATTCTTTGGTTTAAGCTCCGTCAAGTCAGTCTCACAGACGTAGCAGCGGATTTTCTCGGCCTCTTCTTTCGGGGCATGCGGATCGCCCTTTCCAGCGCTCATAAACTTGTCCACGCAGCTCTTGCAGATAACGTGGCCGCAAGGCTTTGTCAAAATAGCCTTCGAACTGTTGCTTAACGCCTTGTTGCATGCTGGACATATTCGGTGTGTCGAGTTTTTGTCTGGGGTCTTCTCTTCGCTGAACGATACCGTGATGAGTGTGTGTAACGAATAAAAATGTGGCTGATCAACTGGCGACGACGGGCAGATCGGCGACAACTTCGCTTTCTTCTTGATATCGTGTAATGTATTGCTTGTATTTGAGCTCGGTGTGACGGATGGGACCCAGAAAGAGGGTAATGAGGTTTTGGATGCTTTCTCCTCGTCGATTGCTCGACGTGCTTTTGTGCGGTCATCCTGGGCAATACGAAGTAATTCATCTTCATCAAGCTCGAATTTTCTCTTCTCCCCTCTCTTCCCTCCTTCGACTTCTTCCTCTACGGTGACTTTCCCACCCTGCCTCGCGACTATATTCTTTCCCCGGCCGATCTTCGCCTCCAGCCCCATCTGCACCCTCTCAAATTCCTCCACGGCTCGCTTGCCGGCTTCCTCTTCCTCTTTAGCTGCGTTCTCCTGCGCCTCCGCTAGCTCTTTCTCTCTCTGCTTTTCCAGCCTCTTTATGTCCTTCTTCTGCGCCAGGATATTCGCCAGAGCACACTCACGGCAAAAAATGTCGCCATGGGAGCAGGATACCGGGGAGACGGCGGGCATCAAGCAGAGCGAGCATGACGCAAAGGGGAGGAATGAATCTCGAGATAATCGTGCTGAATTGGTAGACCAGGCTGACTTGGCAAGGCCGCGCTCGTAGGAGGTGAAGACGCTGCGGGCTGTGTTGCGTTTGCCTGGAGGCATTGTTAGATATTTGTTGCTGTTAATAATCAAGTAGGGAAAGAAGATCCTTGATCCTTACTGTGCGACATAATCCTATATAAATTTCGAAATCAAGTGAATTTTAGCTCGGTTTGCCGAAAGATGGTCTGAAGTATAAAGTCTGGATGGAGTTGTGCCACCATGGACCTCGAAACACGTCGGCACGTCGGCAAAATCAATTCTCCGGCGACGTTCCTGGCGCCAAAAATTATTGGCGACGTCACTGGTGAAGCGCGACAATTGCCGAAGTTCAAAGGGATTTCTTGAAGTGCTTGATCGAACTTCAGCCATGTCTTCTCCTTCGGAGCCGCCGTTCGAGCCATCGTTGCCATGGCGAATAGGATCAGCTTTAACAACAGGTGTCGTTGGGAGTTTATCTCGGACGTTCCTGTATGCGCTTAATGAGACAGAAACGGTCGGGTTGGACAGATTTCTGAAGATTCTAGACGAGAGGAGGGATGTGGAGGGGAGGACGAGAGGGCTTCTTACTGGTATGCGATGCCCATCTATAGACATATTTTCTTGCAGAAGCCTGATCAGAGATATGTAGTATCGAATCATATCAGTGTGTAAGTAAGAGTCTGGGGGTCATCTTGCGCTGCGACACAAGCTCATGGGGTTTGGTGTCTAGTATGGATGATCCATTGATGTGGGGAGTTCTTCCTTACAAGATTCAATTTACTCCATCGATACATAGATGGTCACTGGCGAGCTATGATTTATGCTTTACAAACAAGTGAGATCCGGAAACACTCAAATTTCACATCTCACGTCTAATAAAGTCTTCTATCCAGGGCTCTTTCTACTTTCTTCACCTTTGGTCAAACTCTACCAACCCATCGTTCTGCGTACTCGGAATTTGGTGGGCTATTCCAGCCAACGATTACACAGGCTATACGATTGCTGTCTGCGCAACCCTTCTCCGATCCAAGCAGGGCTACGAAACCTTTAAAGCCCTCGCCATCGGCTTCCCCAAAGTCGCCGGATCTGGTTGATCCTTTTTCTTCCAACCAACTCAGCTATCCGATGACTTATACCACGAATGGCACCGACGTATTCCCCGCGCCATCAGCATACACATCACGCCGGCATAGCTGGGCCCACATATTCCCAGAAGGTCGCGTGCATCAGCATCCAGCGCATACAATGCGGTACTTTCGCTGGGGGATCTCACGTCTAATCCTCGAGTCTGAGCCCTTACCCGAAATCATCCCGATATTCATAGATGGCACACAGAACGTCATGCATGAGAGCCGCAAATTCCCACGCTTCATTCCAAGAGTTGGCAAGAAGATAAAAGTGGTGTTTGGCGATAGCGTGGACGGGGATAAGATATTTGGAGATCTGAGAAGGAAATGGAAGGTGCTCGTTGAGAGGCAGAAGGATGTCTTGAGACAACAGGGGGAGGATACGAGCATGGACCTTGGAGTGTTGACCGATGGGTTGAAATATAGCCAGGAGGCCGTGGAATTGAGACTGGAGGCTACAAGGAGGATGAGGAATGAAGTATTGAAGTTGAGGAGGTCGTTAGGTTATGATGATGAGGATCCGAAGAATGGATTGGTAGAAACGTGGATTGAGGAAGGAGGCGCTAGAGAGGGGCATATGAAGGATGATAGTTGGGTTAAAGATACCTAGTTTTGAAAAATGTATGATAGAAATAAGAGAAATGATTTTACGGTTCCATGGCCATCAAGCATCTTTTGTTTTGAGAGCGGGTTTGTGTGTTCTTTGCTAAGAATGCATGATGGCGGAGCCAAAGTTGAAAAGGCTGCTCGCTGCTTGTCAGATCCTTTTGATGGATCTCGCAGTGCTATAATTTATAAAAAGTCCATTTTTTCCATAATGAATTAATGATAATAGTACTCTTGTCCCCGACATCGTTCTTCTCACAGTCACTGACTCTCACAGTCACTGACGCATCCAGCTTCCGGCCAGGTATTAATTGTATTGTACCTTGATGGAAAAACATTAGCCCGAGTGTAGCTCCGACCCACCAGGACACCCAGCGTCGTCATTCGCCTTGAGAGGTCGGAAGCTCTGAACCTCTGAACCTCTCAGCCTCTTCCCTTATCCACCTCCATTCACAACAGTTCTGGCATATTCAGCATCCACGTCGACACCGTGCAATACTAAGCACTGTTTGTTGGCGCATTTGCCATTTGCATAATGTGGAACGACGAAGACAACAATCCCTACGGGACCAGCTTTGAGCGCCGAGACTCAGTTGCCTCGTCCTCCGCAAACCAGGATACAACAGCGTCTGGTGAGTTTCTGCACCTTCGCAATGCTACAACGACAGAAAGATGATGGAGGAGGTGTTTTTGGGAAATTATGATGATGCAGAGGCTGACTGGCATGTTATAGCGCATGATGCAGCGGATTCCACAGCTCCGGAGGAGGAGGCGTTTCCTGATCCACCAGACTTTGCCCAGACATCGGGATATGAGAACCAGAGCGAGAGTGATGAGGACTATGCTTCTGAGGCATTAGGGAGCTCTAGGCCGGGTCCAAAGCCAGGTGGCTATGATAGTCGCATCGAGCAGATCCTATACGAGAATCCAAGTTTACCGATCTTGATTACGGATGCGGGCAAGGGGACAGATGGAACGAAATACATTGTTTACACTATCAGGACTGGCGTAAGTTTCTCTCGGTTTTCCTGAAAGACGTATGCTTACTGGAGCAGGATTTGGAAGTTCGCAGGCGATACTCCGAATTCGCCTCCCTAAGAGACGCGCTGGCAAGACTGCACCCCACCCTCATTATCCCCCCGATCCCAGAGAAGCATACCATGGCAGACTATGCTGCGAACCCTACAAAGGCAAAGCAGGATCAGCAGATGATCGATTTAAGGAAGCGCATGTTGGCAGTGTTCCTGAACCGATGTCGCAGGATGGAAGAGGTCCGAAATGATGGGGTCTGGTGGAGATTCTTGGATCCAAATTCAAGCTGGGTATGATGGATGATACTGGGATTTTCGGGCGATACTGACTATTTTCAGAGCGAAGTTCTTCATTCCCATCCCATTTCATCAATTCCAAAGTCAAATATGAAAGCACCACCTCTTGACCCCGCCAATCCTACACCTGCTCATGCTTATCTCCCGCAACCTCCAGCATCTGCAAAGCTCAAGGCCGCTGGATCATCAAGTACTACTACCCAAGGTATACTCAGTCAACCGTCAGATTACAATGCGAGCCCGTCCGCTACTGCGCCTTCCATTCCAGGCCCGCAATTATACGGACGCTTCCCGCCCAATACCGAGAACATGACCGAGCAGGATCTGGACGGCTACTTTGTGAACTTTGAAGCATCTTCGAAAGAGCTCGAACTCCTCCTTACGGGACCGATTGAGAAGGTTAATAAGCGTACATTAACGCATCTTAGCCAGCTGTCTTCGGATTTCGCAGAATTGGGCGCAAGATTCAATGGGTTCTCCCTGTCAGAACCATCTGCATCTCTTTCTGCAGCGATAGAACGCGTCGGTCAAGCAGTAGATACCTCTTATCTCGCCACAGAAGAGCTTGCGAACTCCCTAGGCGCCACCTTCTCTGAGCCCATGCGCGAATCTGCACAGTTTGCTGGCGTTGTCCGTGGAGTCGTGAAATACAGAGTCATGAAGCGTGTGCAACAAGAAATGGTGATCGAAGACCTAGCCAAGAAGCGAATACAACTGGAATCCCTCGAAAGAAGCGAAGCAGAAGCCCAGCGAATCGAGCAATACCTTGCTAGTGGCGGCCGAGCTGACAATCTCCGCCGGTCGACGTCCTCAGGTCGTGAACAGTACGCCAGGAGAGACAGTTCCATCCAAGAGGACACCGCAAGCATCGACTCTGACTTCCCTCCGACACATGATGGCTCGCCTCCAAGCGCGCAGCAAGGCGTTCCGCCAGCTGAAGAGTACAGTCCGACGGCGCACAGGAAGAGCAGCAGCGGGAACTTCATCACCAATAAGATCTTCGGCCGGATCAGCCATGCTGTGCACGGACTTGCGGATGTGGACCCAGAGAAGTCGAGACGGGATAATATTGGGAAGACGAGGGAGAGCATTGGGCATTTGGAGCAGGCGCAGGTCGCTGTGGCAAAGGATGTGAAGGATGCGAGTTCGGGAGTACTGAAGGACCTGAAGAGATTTCAAGGGGAGAAGGAGGAGGATTTGAAGAGATATATGGTGAGTTGACCCCTGCGCCACGATGGCTGTCTATATCTATTTCTATTTCCAATCCGCCCTTTCTCATCTGATGGCTCACCAACTGACATTTTCCCAGCTCGCATATGCAAGATCCCAAATCGAATGGGCGAAGAAGAACAAGGAGACATGGGATGAGGCTAAGGCCGAGATCATGAAGATCGATGAGTCCTAATATACCTCACATAGTCAGGGGTTATTTTATCTGGTTGTGTGATAATCTGCGGTAGGTGTTGGAGGCTGTATTGACGCCCGATCTTGGCGTTGAGTTTGCGACAGAGCCCCATTAACGTAGGTCATTGTAAGCCTTAGATTACAGCGTTGAATCGGATCAGATGGCCAATCAATGCCTTGCCGGATCTCCTGGCCCCATGCCTATGCTGTCGCCGGCTTGTCTATAGATCGTTGTTGCTGTTGAAACCTATTCGTAGAAGATCCCGGTGTTCCCTTAATCCTCTTCCTTCAGCACTGATGGGTCATCTTTCGTAAACGTTGATCATCAACCATCCCGTTCAAGCCGCCATCCGGCCCTCCACGGCCTTAACCACCTCCCCCAGCCACCACCCATGAATCCTCGGATCGCCCGTCAACTCCGGATGAAAGCTCGTCCCAAAAACATTTGCCTGCCTCACTGCCACAATATCCCCCGCCTCCTCCGCCACCATCTCCCCCTCCAATCTCGGCGCCGCTGCACATCCCGCTACCCTCGCCAGCACCTCCACCGGCGCCGACTTCAACGCCGGATCCAGCCCCGCCAAGAGCGGTCTCGACGGCGCAATCACGGTGCTCGGGAGCGCGGACTCGGACTCCTGTGCGCCGTGGCTGTGGGGCAGCAACTTCTCGACGATGGGCGCGCGGATGAAGATCGCTCGGAAGGGGTCGTGGGCGTCGGAGGCGGGGGTGGTGAGGAAGGGCAGGGCGAGCAGGGCTTGGAAGGACTCGGTCTGGCGTCCGAAGTGGTTGCGGTTCACGCGCACGTCGAGGCCGCCGATCAGTTCTTGGCCGCCCTTCTTGGTGCGGTTGGCGGACTCGGCGAGGAGGATGAGGCCGGCGCAGGTGCCCCAGGTTGGTTTGCGTTGGACCCTGTGGGGGTATTATTAGAGAGAGTGGATGGGAAAGGGTGAGGGGTGAAGGCGTACTTGACGAAATCGCGGAGGGGTTCGAGCATCCCTGAACGCTCAGCTACTAATGATATTGCTGTGGATTCGCCGCCTGGTATAATGAGGGCATCGCATAAGTCGAGTTGGGAGACTGTCCTGACTTCAAGGAATTTGAATGCTGTTGAAGGCAGAGAAGCAGAGGCCGTTCGGAGAAGTTGCGTATGTTCGTTAAAGGCGCCTTGGAGGGCAAGGACGCCCACGGTTATAGGCGGAGAGGGAGCGAGAGATGTCATATTTCAATTCGGAGAGCAAAATAATCTCAATTGTTTACTCTGGATTTCAACGATGTCGCAAGTCCAAATGTTGTTTATTATGGCGGGGTGACGTCGAGTCATATTGTCTTGGCGGTAGCAGCGGATCAACGTTCTTCCATTCTTCCTCGGTGTCCCTCGTAGGCACTCGGCAGAAGAACAAAAGCGGTCAGCTGCCCGCCAATCACAGGTCACATGCGGTTCTGATCTGCGTGCATGAGTGACTGCGTCCCACCAAAATGCCCGAAATCTTCAAAAACCGCCGGTGACGACCTCGCATTCCCCTCCTCTCCTACCCTGCCCTAACACCTATATGCGCTCTTTCCGTGCCTCCCGGGAGGTTTTCGAGATATAGCGTGTGTGATATACGACATTCGTTTCGGCTTCAATTGCACGCCTAGCAGATCGCCCACCATGAATACCATTCTCGTGTGGATCTTGTATCCCTTCTTCTTCGCCGTCGCCCTCACCGTCTTCCTCTACGCTCTGTCTCTCGCGGTGCCGCAAGCAGCATTCCCAGCGCGCCTGCTCGCATCCTACCTCTGCCTCATTGCCTGCGCCCTCTACGGCGTCGTCGCCTCCATCGTCCTCCGCCCCTTCGGCCTCCAGCACTCCGCTCAATATGTCGTCGCCCGCGCCTTCAAGTTCGTCATGCGCTACGCCACAGGCGTAACGGTCGAGGTCGACGATCCCCACAACTATCTCGGGACCGTGCACCCCGCCGTCTTCATCGGGCCTCACCAGACCGAGCTCGACATTCTGATCCTCGGCGCCGTCTTCCCTACACACTGCTCCGTGACGGCCAAGGCGAGCTTGAAGCGCATGCCGGTCTTGGGATGGTTCATGGCGCTGTCAGGATCGGTGTTCATTGATCGTGCGAACTCGAAGAGTGCGAGGGGCGCGATGCAGGGCGCAGCGGATGAGATGAAGCGGAGAGGACAGAGCGTGTGGATGTTTCCGGAGGGCACAAGAAGTTATGCTGAGGAACCGGGGTTGTTGCCGTTCAAGAAGGGCGCGTTCCATTTGGCAGTGCAGGCTGGTGTGCCGATCGTACCGGTTGTGTCTGCAAACTATTCGAATGTCTTATACGTGAAGAAATTCAGATTTCATTCTGGGGTAGTGAAGGTTAAGGGTATGTGATTTGCATGAGTATGTCGTAAGGATATTGCTGACTTGGTTCTAGTTTTGAAGCCTATTGAGACGAAGAACTTGACTACGGCCGACGTGGAGGATTTGACCCGCGATACAAGAGAGTTGATGCTGAAGACAATGGTAGAGTTGACCGCCGAGCAAAGAGGTCATCCGGTAAAGGTTGACACGAAATTGGGAACAAATGGTGTTGTCAAGGCGAGCGGCGTGGATGCTACAACGTCAGCATTGTCGTGATGGGCAGACGGAAAAAACAATCGAGTTAAGAGACTGAGCACAAGCACAAGCCCACTGACATCTAGTGAGGTGTGTAGAGGCAGATTGAGGAAGTGGGAAATTCCAGAGCACGATGGAAGTGGTCGAGGTATCAGCCACCATCCGGATTGGTGAATGGTCGACATGTGGCGAGTATTGAGATGAGGCTGCATCAAGTCAACGATACCCTGAGAAATTGAAGCGATTTGAACATATTCTGGATCACAACATGTTCTGCACAGGCCCTCAAATTACTTTTGGTATTCGGAAAACACAATATATATTGTGGCTCTTTACTCTTAGGAGTCATAACTGCATTTTTGAGGGAGGGAGAAATGCAGAGAATCTTCATTTGATGTGGGTGTTTGATAGCAGAGTGAAACAGATCCTCGTTTTGACCCCGTTGTTGGTTCTTGTTACGAGTTCATGGGGCACGTGACCATGAGGGAGTTGTAGGATTTATAGGAATTACGCATAATTCTTCCAACTCCATTAGCCTAACACTATTATATAAGTAGATAGTTTTCCTTCTTAGATAAGAGCTTTATACTTAACTTAATATAGTATAGTATCTTACTGTTCTTTTATATCAAGTAGTTACCGCTATCCGTTAATTTGTTAGATGTAATCTAGTTTAAGGTTATATAGATGATTTAGCCATTTCAACTAAGTGATTAATGTGATGTCTTAATTAAATGAGTATTAAAGATGTAGATCTAGCAATGCTAGAGTCTAGATTAAGAGTTAGATAGCTTAACTAAGCGTGTCGTTCTTAAAATAAGAATGTAAGAATTCTAAGTGTTAATTAGAATGATGCCTAAGATTAAAAGGACGTGACACGTCTTTGCGATACCTAAGCTCATAAACTATATCAATACAGTGTATATCACTATAGGCATTAAATGACCATTTTATTGTTGCATATTTTATTAAACTTTCTACGTGAGCTTCTCTATATGTGTATCTTGTCGGCTATTAAGTGAATATTCATGAGAGGAGGTGAATATTCCGGAACCCTCCAACATAAATCCACTGATCAAATAACAGGTCTTTCCACTTTAAAGTGGCGACCTAGAATACTATTTTCTCGGTCTTCTGCCCAGCGCCAGACCCCTTGCCAATTAACAAATACACCACCAACTTCGATTCCAGAATCTGACGCCACTGGTCCAGCTTCCCAAGCAGCCTTCTTCCCAGACTTATCACCAACTATAACCTGCCGGGTCCTCAGACAGAAACAACGTCTCCCGACCTTCACCAAGCCAATCCCCAATCCTTGCTCTCTCTGTGTAAACAGCGGACGCCTCCTAAAGCAGCTCGGCAAGACCGACACCACCAATCCTTCCTCAGAAGCCGCCATCCTCCAAGCCACCAAGAAGCACCATACCGAACTCCGCGGACGGCCAGTCCCAGAGCACGGCTCTCTCATCTCTGGCCCCCGCCCATTCCGTCAAAGCAGACCATTCATTCTCTCCTCAACAACCACATCCCTCCCACGTCGTCTTCCGACACTCGGCCCGCTCACCATCGAAGACATCTGCCTGCCACGCCGACATCAACGCCGTCCCCTCTCCCTCCTCCCGCGTCCGAAATTCTACCCAGCCGCTGCACCTACGCGCCGCCCAACCCCCGAACCCCCCGGATCATCCAACTCCTCCAGTCCCCCCCCACGACGAAACTCCGCGCCGTTCGGCCCGCGCCGTTCGGCCAGCGCCCACCAGGTGGTTTTGGGCTGGGGAACCCACATCGACGAGGAGGCGGGCGTCGAGGCGCGCGCTAGCTTGGACGGCGCCGTCTGTGGAGGGGCGTCGGCGTCGTGGCAATTGTCTTCTCGTTGTGAGAGATGGCAGTGTCGGCTCTGCGGGCGGGATGGGGTGCTGATTGCTGCGCTTACGAAGCTATGGGTGGCGGCGAAGGAGCGAAGCGCGGGATAGCTGCCGGCGCAGACAGGAAGGCCCTCGTTGTCTCTTTCTTGCTGTGCAACGAGAATAGTGCGGGATGCGTGATCGTGGATCTCCCGCTGAAGCCTCCCATTAAGTGCAGCTCCTGACTTTTCTTCGGACAGCTACTGTGCTAAGCGTTAGTCGTGCTATCCCCTCTTATTCGCAGCTCACTCACGCACTGCTCAGGGGCACCCGAACATGGTCATGATGCTAGTAAATTCCGGGAGAAATCATGCATGCCGCAGAACTCATTACATCCTCCCTTTCCCCGCCAACCCACCCACCTACGCGCCATGAAGCACCCAAGAAACCAGAATAAACAACAAATCATTGAAATCAACTCATCACCTTGGCCGAAAGGTCTGGGTAATCTTGTTAAACTCTGCCATGCTGGGGATAGAGCATTGCAAGTATTGTTCTTCAACGAGGAATCCCCCCTTTCTTCCTCTCTCCTGAAAGCCACGAGCCACGAACGCCGAACCTGTCATAGATGATAGCGCCAGCCGCATAGCGCGACGAGCCGCCCCTCCCCATCGCGTCCTGCGCTCCTATCCGCCGCCGCTCCGAACGCCAACGTCCACCGAAGGGCTCGTCAGCCGCCTCCATCGACAAATTGTGAGGCGCGGAGGTTGAGTTGCCGAAGTCGAGGGCAACTAAGGCGTTTGATCGCTGAAGCGCCTGGAAATAGGAGGTGACGGTTCGTCAGACGCTGCTGTCTTAGACGCGGTATAAGCACGTCACGATGTGCCGTAGATTCTCAGCAGCACGCCCCTGTAATGTCCTCGTAAGAGTAGAGCAGCTTCTCTCCGCCGGCTTTGCGCCTTTCTCAAAAGACATCCTCGTACTTGCCCCATAGCCACGATTTCTCTCCGCAGTCTCCCCCGCACTCCCGCCGCCCCTCCCTTTTTGCCTTCGAAGCACCTCCCCCTCTCTCATAAACAAACACTCGTCAAATCCGCAAGCAAATACTCCATCACCACCCCCCCAACACCTCC
>Ga0209512_1000783_pt1 | contig 46522 bp, 43 predicted proteins | sample frozenSSSSmetaG_FD_184142 | JGI IMG/M metagenome (GOLD analysis project Ga0209512, IMG submission 184142) | Glacier valley bacterial and archeal communities from Borup Fiord, Nunavut, Canada, to study Microbial Dark Matter (Phase II) -... | ecosystem: Environmental > Aquatic > Freshwater > Ice >...
ATGACTCCTGTACAATACAGAAATCATCTTACAGCTTAATAAACATTAATACTTTAAACACTTTTTTTATTAGTGTCCTTGACAAAGGGTACCATTTAAATAAACTACTCTTTTTTATTACAACATATATTAAGTCTAATTATATCTTCTTTGGTCATATGAACTATTCTGTTTTCTGGAACTATATTGCAACTTTGCCAATCTTTATATGTATCAAAAACATTTTTTAATTTTTCATTAGATAACTTGTCCTCAGTTTTTCTTGAATTAACAATTTCAGGAAAATTTTCAATTGTCAATATATTATTTGATTGTGCGTAACTATCTTCGTATATAACTTTTTCATTTGGATCTTTAGAGTTAATATATATGTTGTAAGGCATGAATAATTGATAAGTTCTATCTTTTGTCTTATCCATAGCAATTATTTCTATAAATTTATCAGATATTTCATATACTAACATTGGATGAGAAACATCTGATTCTTTATCTATTTGATATTTAACTTTTAGCCACAACACTTGACCGATTTCTAAACACTTCATATACTTAAAGCTTCTAATATTCCTTTATATCTTTTTTTATATTCATCTACATGAGATTTTATATTCATAGTTGGCGCATTATAGGTGTTGCTACTTAATTTCTTCCATTCTGGATCTTCATGAGTAATTTCTACTAACTCTTCACTTGTTGCATTTTCTAAACAAACATATATTTTATCTAAAAAATCTTTTATTACAGGAGATACTACAACTTCATTATTATTACAAGTCATTTTAGCATAGTCAGTTAATATTTGTTTTATAACAGGTCCATTATCATAGGCTACAAATTCATCTTCGAACAATAAATTATTATTCTTAGCCAAATATAATACTTGAGATAAAAATAAATATTTATTAAGTTTTAAATTACCTTCATACAAAGTTCTATTATTGATATTTATTACTTTAAAATTAAATATTTTTTTATTTTTATCTTTACATATGAAATATGCTGCTATATCTTTTGCACTAAACATGGTATCACTCCTTTTTGATTAATATATTATATCACTGTTTACATAAAATGTCAACTTAAATGGACAAACTAACACAAATTGTGATGCTTTTTTTGTTGCTTCTATTATATATTGTATTCATTTTTTTTTCAATATGTTCTCGCATTTTTATCAGTTTTTACTATAACTATTTATATATTTAATAAAAAAGTAACAATATTGCAATATAGCTGTAATATTAAAATCATTAATTATTAAATATAATTATCCATTCTAGCCTCTTTTTTATTCTTTGTATAATTTTATAATGTATTCACAATAATTATAACTTAATATAAATTTACCTTTATTATTATTAATGCAATTATATATTCTAATATTCTATTTTTTTATAAAATCAGCATTATTTATTTTCTTGTTTTATAATTATTCATAATATAACTGTAATTTTATTACTTTATAAACTTATATTTGACAAACTCATAAACTATATGTATAATTGTACTAGGTGATAATACATATTAATACATTAACTGATTGGATAGTTGCTATTGGCTCAATAATAGCTGCCATTGGAGGAATAGCTATACCATTTATTTTAGTAAATATGAATAAAAAGGATAATAAAAAAAATAGTGAATTTCTTGCGATCGAAAGGACAGCAAAATTACATTCTTTCTTAGTATTAGATAATGATGACTACGTAGAATTTAAATATGATTTTAAACAGCCTTTTGCTATGAAACATCTTCAAAGAGGATTTAATATCTTAAATTTTCAAAATGAAGAACTAGAAAAAGAAGATATTAAAATTTTACAAATTGAATTTTGTTTCAAAAATTTAACTTCAATTTTACCTCAGTCCATAATGATTGACTGTTTACACATTAATTTCGATAGTACAAAAAATTCAGATTACGTTTCATACTATTTTCAAAATAGAGATGAACTTTTTAAACCTGTATTTATTAGTCAAAACAAAATAGAGGCCATTATGTTTTGTACATTTCCAAATGAAATATATAACAAATTAGAACTTTCCAGTATTGATTCTTTAACAATAAGTGTAAATATTTATTTCAAGAATATATTTAATATTATTACAAAAGGGCATTATACTTTATCATTTGAAAAGGATGTAAATAATACCAATAATACTATTCTTGATTTAATTAATACTAAATATCTTGTTAGTACTTTAAAGTCTAATTTATATGTAATAGAAGATATATACGAAGAAAATAAAAAAGCGGAGAATTAACTCCGCTTTTCATTATGTATTTTGGTTTATTTTAAAGCCTAATTTTAACCTCTGATGTCTCCATCATTTAAATACCAACCATTTTTTAATTTATATGGTTATCTAGATCCTAGTACTATAGCACTGATATATTGTCTTTGTCAAGAATTATTGGGTATGCTTTAATATCGTTTGTATTTCTATATGCTGTAGAGTACATTACTAATTGACCTACACTATGTTTAGGTGCAGCTGGTACTGGAGCAACTGCACCTGGTGGATTAAGGTCAATTAAATAGTTATTAGCATTGTAAGTACCCTCAGGATTTGTTATCTTTATATAAGGCTATGAATTGATATGTACATCATTCTGTATAATCTCATAGTGTGTATGAGGTCCTGTTACATTTTCCTGTAGCCACCATTACACATAATTTTGTTGTATACGTTACTCTTTGATTTAATATTACAAAATAATATTTAAACTCATAAAAGCAACAAGGAAAATATCCTTGTTGCTTTTTATTTTACTTTAGCAGATTTAGTGTATCATTTTTATCTAAAGTTTCCATACCTGTTATATTATAATATGTTGCTGGTGTATCACCAATAATTACATTTTCAGCCACAGTAACTTCATTAACATATTCCTGTGATGATGTATAAAACGGTGCTATTAATCTTACCTTTGTTGTTATTTCTATATATATTCTATGTCTTATTTGATTTATACCAGCCTGTTCAAACTCTGATTTGTATTTTGATGTTACATTTCCTGTTGGTATAATATTTAATGATATCTTAGGCCCATAACCACTAAATAATCCCATGTTAAATATACTTGTAATCGGAATCTTTACATATCTAGTTTCCATAGTTGCTAGTTTAGCTGATATTCTTGTTGATATGTCCGTTGATAATTTGTTTAATTCAATAACATCAGAATTTAATGCTAATATTTTTCCTGTTGAATCTTGTTTCAATGTTACTAAATCTTCATATTTAACATCATTTATACATTCTGTTACAGCTTTGTTTGTAAATTCTAAAGCAATATATTTAGCGTTTGATTCACATAGTGTTGTTATTATTGGTATTGCTTTATTATACATAAATGTTAATAGCATTACTATAATTATTATAGTTATTAATATGAATACAAACAACTTACTTAATTTGGTTTTTCTTAAATGCATTTGTTTTAATGTTCTTGTATAATATTTTAGTCTCATAATACTACCTGATAATAAGAATTTTCTGTCCTACATTAATAATACTTTGATCTGTTATATCATTTGTTTGAACAATTTTATCAACAGTTGTATTGTATTTTTTAGCTATAGACCATAAATTATCTTTAGGTTTAACAATATATATATTCATACTATCTAAATTAGCTAAATTCAAATCACTTTCTTCTATTTTATCTGCAATACTTAGGTCTACTATATTTTCGGATTTTATATCTAAATTTAATTTTAATTTTATATCCATATCATTTCCACTTTGTGAAATGTTTGCTTTATCAGCAGTTATCTTTAGGCTTATATTAGTATCAGGCTTAATTTCATCTATCAAGAATTCTTCGTTTACTAATACATCAACTACTTTATTTTCAATCTCCAATGTGTCTAGGTTTTGAACTAAAATTCCTATTTTTATATTACCTTCTATATTAACATTGTTTCCAATTTGTTTTAGTACAATATAACTAGTATCTATAGTATAATCTAAAAGTTTAGTATTACCAGGTAATACATTATTTAATGTTTCTTTAACATCTATATTTTTTATAATTACATTTTCATCTCTAACTGCTCTTTTAACTACTTTTTCATATTTCAATTCTTTTTCTTCACTATAGAAATCATCAACATATGAAATTTCTTCTTGTTCAAACATATTTACGTATACTCCAATTTGAAATTCTACACTCATTGTTTTTGTTGCTGACATTTCTGTATTTGGTCTAATATTAAAATCATTTATTACAAAGTCTAAACTGAATTTTGATTTATCACTTATATTATCCATTTCAATCATTCCAGAAAATGGTATTTCTAATGTAACTTTCTTAATATCAGTATTTTGATTATCTACTAAATATAATACATTAACTAATATATCACCTTTTACCATAATTTTATTATAACTTTCTTTATATTCAGTATTTCCAATAGTTGGTTCTATTTTTAATAATTCATAGAAATCATCACACTCTTTTGGAAGCATAATATCTTCTTTTGAAGCAATAATATTATACTTGTTTTTTATTAAGTTATTAAATTCACATTTATTTAATTTAGTTTCAACTTTATGTTCAGGTAAGAAATTTTGTATTAATTCTACATATGAACATTCTAATGCCTTTATTTTAAACATTACTTCTGTTTTGATTGATATTTTTCTCTCGTTTGGAAGTGAATATATAACATTTTTAACTAGAGGTTTTACTCTGACGTCTGTATCTTTCTTTACACCTTTTACACTTAATACTTGGGTATATGGAAGTGATACATATAGTCCCCTAGTGCCCATATTTGTCTCATTAGTCCTATATATTACATAATAGTTAATCTTACCTGTTACCTTAACTTTATTATCCATAACCTCTGTATCTGTTACATATGGATTTACTGTAACATTAATTATTTTAATAGCATCTGGTTTTGTATCAGGAACAAGTAAATCTTGCTCTATCCACACACTTACAGTTTCTCTTATTGGTATAGTATATAGATTCAAACCTTTATTTTCTGTATTTACTAACATAATATTTCCCCCTCATATATTTTTATATTACAATATATGAATAGTATTTTAAAATATTACTGTCATTTATATTTTTCTTTCATATTATATATTAGTAAATTAAATTACATACTTTTAATTTACATTAGATATTTATCCGAAAACTAAGTTAAAGAGATATAACAGAATAGCTAAGTTATTAGCTATTCTGTTATATTGCTACATTGTAAGAGTTCCATTAGGAGTCTCTATAATCATTAATACGTTCTCTTCTTCTCCTGTTAATGCATTGATATATGTAATACATTTCTTTTCGTTTGTGGTACCTTTAAACTCGTATACGAGCAATTCTCTTTTAGATTCTGTTGGCACTATAGCTAGATTTTTACTTTCAACTTTTATAGTCTTGTTTATTTTGCTTTGAGCTTCTTCAATAGTTAATTTTGGAACTAAATTATCTCTCTTTGTATGGTTATATGTATATCCACCAGTTTCTACAGAACATACTTCACCATTGTCTAATGCAATTTTAACTTTAACTAGATCAGGATAAAGTATAACAGTGTCTTGAATAGCTGCATAATTAATAGTAACCAAGTTTTCAGTTATCACATAATAAGTATCTACTACACTATCTATTCCAATTTTTTCAAGAAATTCTTCACCTATTTTTTTAGCATTATCTATTGTAATTTTTTGTTCAGATACATTTTTATCACTTATCATCAAGTATAATTTTCCATCATTTTTAGTCATATATATATCACGGACACTTGAATATTCTTTTAATTTTACTTGAAATTCAAGTAATTGTAGCTGATTAGTGTTTTCACCCGTATAATTAATATATTCTACATTTTCTTCTCCAAATATATTCATGATATTTGTTTTAGCTTGATCTTCTGTAACAACATTTTCACTTAAACTTTTAGGTTTAAGATCTGTAATATGATTTGAATATGCACCATCATATATTAGTCCTTCATATTCCACGAATGCTTTAGATATACTTTGTATATCTGATATTGCAACATTCTCATCTAACTGTTCATTACCTAACTTTGCAACTTCATCCCATTTCAATCTTCCTGTATTAAGATCATTATATATATTGTTGCAAACTACTAATAGCTGTGTACTACTAGTATTAAGCATTGCAATATCTTTATATTGTTCTTCTGATATTGGTTTATCCCTACTAACAGCTTTCATTAAAGAAAAAGAATAATCACTAACTTGAGTTAAATATTTTGAAGTCTTTCCCATGTTGTTTTGTATAATCGGTAAATTAGCTAAATTTTCCTTTGCTAAATTTGACTGTCTCCAAATATCTGCTAACGTAGCTATTTCTAAACTTTTATCTGATATTATTTGAATCTTAGATAAGTTTAAATCAACATTTTTTATATATGCTGTCATTTCATACATACTTCTGTTGTATTCATCTTGTACTAATTGTTTTTGCCTTTTAAAGTTATTAGTCATCTCCATACTAAATATAGTAAAAAATCCAAATATGCAAAAAAACATTATGCCAATAACTTTGGGATTTGTTTTTCTTTTAAATCTAATTATTTTGCTTTCAAGTTTTTCTATCATTTTTTGCCTCCACTAACGGCAAATGTATGTTTACCTATTACCTTAACCGTTTTAAGTGTAAACAACCATTTACTTTTTGTAGTTTTTGCGTTATAAAAAAATAATGCACCATTAGTTGGATCCGAACCATTCATTGCTTCTTTTGCTGCTTTGTATATTGTAGATTTTTGATCTATAGGTTTATTAAACTGTCCATCTGTAACACAGGTAAATTGACCTTTTTGATATATTACACCAGATATGGTATTTGGAAATTCCGCACTTTTTACTCTATTTAAAATTACTGCACCGACGCAAACCTGCCCTTGATATGGTTCTCCCCTTGCTTCTCCGTTAATCAATCTTGCTAATAATTGAGCAGTATCAGCACCTGATGACGCATTCTTAGTAGCAAGTGAACTCGCTTTTGTTTCGGTTGCCGCATATAACCCAGGTATCTTTATACTAATGTTATTAACAGATATATAAAGTGAAAATATTAAAAAACCTAATATACATAAAAAAACTGTATATTTTTTAAAATTAATTGCTTTCATATTACCTCCGAATTTAGTAATATTTTTAGCAGTTTTTCAAAAAATATACAGTTTTGACAATTGTTAATACTATTATCATTATAAAACATATTGCAATATAATTAAAAGTATTACTCCTGGTATTCCAAGTATTCCTGATGTAAGAGCTGTTACAGCATTAAATGGTATATGTAATCCAAATCCAGAACCAAAAGTATTTACAATTATTATAAGTACAGCTCCAAGTAAAATATTTAGTATTAATTTAAAGATTATTTTAAATGGCCAAGATAATATCTTTGCTATTATAACAACAGCTATTATACATCCAAAAAAAATTAAATATTGCATAAAATTACCTCTTTTCTATTAATATTAATATACTATCCATTTTTGAAACTATTACATTAGATTGTATTAATTTAAAGATTATAACTATTTGTTATTATTAACAAAATAACTTTTGAATATACTTTCTATTTCATCGTTTCTTTCTGATATTGACATCAAAATATATTTACCTCTTGATATTATTAATGGATTTTTAGCTAAATCATATTGATCCTGCAGATAGTTTTTAAATATATTTTCAATATTTATTAATCTATCTTTTAATTTATTTTTAGTGTATTCAATATCATTTATATCTTTAACTTTTATTATGGCAATTTCATCAGCTCTTATGTTCATTACCGGAATTTTTATTATATAGTTTTCTAACTTTATAATATCTAAATCATATTCATCCATAACTTGCTCTTCATCTAATTGCATCATAGAAGGCATATCACTTCCTAAAGTTGTAGATATATTATTCATTATATCTGTTGTATTAATATTTACATTAGAATAATCGTCTTTTGAATATACATTTAAAACTATAGCTACTATAACCAAAATTACTAATATAACTATTGTTATTATTAAAATTTTTTTCTTCATAATATATCCTCCTTATTTGAATATAGTATATATTTAATTGCGAATATTGTCAAGTTTCTCGACAATATTCAACATTTTTTTGCATGTTTTACTACTAAATCAAATTAAAAAACTCAATTGAATTTTTATATAATATTTTAGATAATTCTTCTTCATCGATATTTTTGTATTCAGCAAGTTTTTTACATACAAGATTTAAATTTGATGAATTATTAATCTTTCCTCTAAAAGGTACTGGAGATAAGTATGGTGAATCTGTTTCCATAACCATTTGATCTAATGGAATCATTTCTATATATTTTTTAAAAGATATATTTCTTGGATAAGTTATATTACCGCCAAATGCTACAAAATATTTTCTTTCCAATACTAATCTAACTAAATCATCAGTAGGTGCAAAGCAGTGAAACAATAATTTAGTATTTATATGTACATTTTCTTTTATTATATTGTATGTATCTAAAGCAGCATCCCTTGAGTGTATTACTATAGGTAAATTAAGTTTTTCTGCTAATTTAATTTGCTTTTTAAATAAATCAATTTGTTTTTCTTTATTATCTTTTGTATATGCATAATCTAATCCTATTTCTCCTACAGCAACTATTTTTGAATTTTTATTCATATCGTATAGTTCTTCTAATTTGTCTACATCATCATCTACATTTTCAGGATGTATTCCGATTGTAGAGTATATGTAATCATATTTATTTGCAAGTTCAATACATTCTTTTGAAGCTTCTACGCTGTAACCAACATTAATTATTTTATCTACATCTGCATTTTTAATTATATTTAATACTTCATCTAAATTATCTTTATATACCTCATCATTGTAATGTGCATGTGTGTCTATATATCTCATTATATCTCCTTATTTAACTGGTAATGTTATAATAATTTCTGTACCTTTATCAACTTCACTCTTAATATCAATAGTTCCACCATTACCGTCAATTATTTCTTTAACTATAGAAAGACCAAGTCCTGTTCCACCCATTTGTCTAGATCTTGCTTTATCTACTCTATAGAATCTTTCAAATATTCTTTGTATATCTTTTTCTGGTATACCCATACCATTATCAATTATTTTTATATATGCGCTATTATTTACAGTACCTATGTATAGCATTATATTTCCACCATCAGGCGTATATTTTATACTATTACTTACTACATTCATTATTACTTGCTCTATTGAGTCTTTATCTGCATATACCTTTGTTGGTACTATAACTTCACATTGTAAAGTATGTTCTTTTTGACTTGCACTATACTTCATTTTTTCAGTTACAGTATGAGCTAAATCAGATAATGAAAATGTAGTTTTTTTCCAAGATGCTTTGCTATAATCAAATTTTGAAAGTTGAAGTAAATCTGCAACTAATCTATCCATTCTATTAGCTTCTTGATTTATAACTTTAACAAACTCTGTAGTTTCTGCACTAGTCAAATTTACTCTCATCATTGTTTCTGAGTATCCTTTAATAGATGTAAGAGGTGTCTTAAGTTCATGAGAAACATTAGCAACAAATTCTTTTCTCATGTTGTCTAATCTAACACTTTCTGTTACATTTCTAACAACCATTATTATACCCATAGGTATAAGTTTATCACTAAAGAAAGGTACAAATAACAAGTTTAAAACATTATCACTTATTACTGTTTTATATTCAATACTTTTGTAATTTGGCAAATACATTATTTGATCAAATTCTAATTGCAAATTAATTTTTTTAATTATCTTATCAAAATTATCATATTCTTTAGATAATCCTAAAAGATTTATAGCAGATTTGTTTATATGAATAACATCTTCTGTAACAGAAAATGCTATTACTCCATCAGCCATTTGTTCTAAAATAATTTCAGTTTTGCTCTGTTGACTATTTAAATCAAAGTTATTTTTCTTTATTACTTCCATCATAGTAGAATATATATCTATTAACTCATCAATTTCTTTAAATTTATTATATCCTTTTAAATGCCTTGTTTCTAATGCTTTTCCGTCAACAACACTTCTCATATTCTTCTCTATTTTTTTAAGTGGGAATATTATCATTTTTGATATAACACTAGCAAGTATTATTACAACAGAAGATATGGTTAATAATATAATCATATTATTAACATGAAAAAAATTATCAGTTAAAATAATTCCTAAGCTTACAAAATAAAAAACAGATAAATACGTAATTAAAATTGTAGCAATAGACAGTAGTAATATGGTTCTTTTTATTGTGTCTCTCAATTTTCCCACCTCTTTTATAAAAGAAATAGTGGTACATTATAATGTACCACTAACGGTTATTTTAGTGTTACGTAGTAACCCATTCCTCTTTTTGTTAATAAATATTTTGGAGCAGCTGTATTAGTCTCTATCTTTTCTCTTAGTCTTCTTACTGTAACATCAACTGTTCTTGCATCACCATAGTAATCGTAACCCCATATAGTTTTTAATATTTGCTCTCTTGTAAATACTTCATTTGGAGCACTTGATAATAGTTTTAATAAATCAAACTCTTTAGTAGTTAAATCTATTATTTTACCATTAATTGTTGCTAAATAATTTTTTGAATCTATGAACATATCTTTAATCATGAATCCATTTTGTTTTTCATCTGATGTACTGTTTTCAACGTTTTTAACATATTTTCTTAAATTTGCTTTTATTCTTGCCATAACTTCTCTAATGCTGAAAGGTTTTGTCATATAATCGTCAGCACCAAGTTCTAGCCCTATAATCTTATCAACAACATCTTCTCTTGCTGTAAGCATTATAATAGGACATGATAATTTTTGTCTTATTTTTCTACACACTGTAAAACCATCTGACTTAGGAAGCATAACATCTAGTAATATCAAGTCAGGATTAACTTCAAAAGCTTTTTCAATAGCTTCGTCAGCATCATACGCTTCATATGTTTTATATCCTTCTTTTTCTAAATTGAATTTCAAAATTTCAACTATCGATTTTTCATCATCTACTATTAGAATTTTTCTCTCATCCATATAAAAACACCCCACAAATTTCTATATATATTATATCATAAAACTTTTTGTTTTCTATATTTTTTGAAATATTTATGTAATTTTACTTAAATTTTTTTAATATTTGTGTAATTTAACTAAAACTTTAATACTTTTTGTAATATATCTGTATTTAAATGTAAATTATTGTAAATTAATAGAATGTTAACAAATTTATGTACATATTTATTATGTATACTAATTATGTTGACTTTTGCAACAATTTATGGTATAATTACTCTGTATTAAATTAAATAATAACTAACAAATTTGGAGGTTGTAATATTATGGGTATTAAACCAAAGTACTTTTTAAAAAATCAAAAAGAAAGGCAAGAAAAACTTGGAGAACGGTTCGTTGACATTTTCTTTATAAAAGAAGAAATACATTTAGTAGATTATTCTTTATGTGATCCGCTTTCTAAACTTACCGATTCAAATGTTTTCTGGTATATGGATGGAGATACAGCTGTTGTTTGTGTATTAAAAAATCACGAACAAGAATGTATTACTATTGGTAGCAAAATTATCATTCAAAGTTTTAGTAGTATGTCTTCAGAATATCTTGATGAAAACAAGAAAACACCAGTCTTATATGAATATGCAGTTGTAGCAACATTCCATACAGATGATGTCAATGGATTAAGCAGCTGGTGTAACAACATTGATAATAATCTTCTTATAAAAACAAATTTATTAGGAGATAAATGTATTCTTACAAAGAACCCACTCGATTTAATTTCAATAATAAAAGCAGAATACAAAAAGTATCCTTTCAGCACATTAACTAATTTTAATTATTTTAAAATTTAGTATTTAGCAAAGAAAAAACGATTATATTTAATCGTTTTTTCTTTGCCTTTTATTATATCTTATTTAAATTTATTACTAATTTTAATTTTTATCTAAACTACAGTAAATAAATCATCACTTTCAATATATAGTATATTTTTTACGTTAGTTTTAAATACATTGTTATCTTTTGACATTAGTATTTTAAGTGATGGCTTGGTGTCTTTTATATCATTTTTTATTTCATCCTCTATACTTGTGCCAGCTTCAATAATATTAATGTTCTCAAATATATTTCTAAAGTATTTTTCAAGTAATATATAATGTGTGCATCCACATACTATTGTGTCAATTCTACCTTTATATTTTTCCATATATTTATTAACAACTTGTTGAATTTCATATTCTGTTTTTCCACCATTTTCAACAATTTCAACAAATTCAGTACAACCTTCAGTATATATAGTAGTCTGCTCATTATTTAATTCCAATTTTTGTTTGAAAACACCTTTTCTAATTGTTGCTGGTGTTGCAATAAGTAGAGCATTTTTAGAATCAAATTTTTTAAGTTTATTTGAAATCGAATCAATAATACCAACTATTTTTTTGCTATTTTTATTTACTATATCTGTCATTTCATTTAAAGCTATTGAACTCAAAGTGCCACATGCAACAACATATAAATCTGTATCATATTTATTTAAACTATTAATAATATTTTTACCTATATCTTTTAGTTCACTTTCACTTTTATCACCATATGGAAGATTCTTTAAATCTGCATAATACACATACTCATTATTAGGAAATGACTGTAACAATCTTTTTAGTACAGTTATCCCTCCAAGTCCAGAATCAAAAATACTTATTTTCAAAAAAAATCACCCTTCTTTATATATCTTATGTATAAGTTTAAAAAAACATCACATATTATTATTGTCTATATATATAGTTAATATATATCTCTTGTTATACATCTCCTGATTGCTTTAATATATTGTTCATTTATTTAATAAATATATTAGACATGTTGGAATAGTATAACGACCCTTGGTTTCTTTAAAGTACATTAGTTGTACCATAAGAATAAGGTTACTAGCCATAAGATTTATGTTAAATTATCTTATGGCTAGTGTAATTTTGTTACATTTCTCTTCTTCCTTCTAAAGCTTTTATTAAAGTTATTTCATCGGTATATTCTATATCTCCACCTACTGGAATGCCATGAGCAATCCTAGTAACAGATATTCCAAGTGGCTTAATTAATCTAGAAATATACATAGCGGTTGTTTCACCTTCAATAGTAGGATTAGTTGCAAGTATTACTTCTTTTACATCGACTTCTTTTAGTCTTTCTAAAAGTTCTTTTACTTTTATATCACCGGCAGTTATATTATTCATTGGTGAAATACTACCGTGTAATACGTGGTATTTTCCATTAAACTCATGAGTTTTTTCCATTGCAATAACGTCTTTAACGTTTTCAAGAACACATATTATTGTTTCGTCTCTTTTTGGATTAGAACAAATTTCACAAGGATCTTTTTCAGTTATATTAAAGCACGTTGAACATAATTTAACTTTTTGTTTAGCTTCAACCAATATCTTAGCCATTTCTTCAGCTGTTTCAAGTGGAGATTCTAATATATAAAAAGCAAGTCTTACAGCGGTTTTATGACCTATTCCAGGTAATTTTTCAAATTGATTTATTAATTTATTTATTATATCTGAATACATATTAATACCTACATAAGTCCAGGTATATTGAATTGTCCTAGATCAGATTGCATTGCTGATTCAGCTTTACCTATAGCCTCATTTGTAGCAGCTTTTATTAAATCTTGTAACATTTCTACATCACCATCAGCCATAACTTCAGGCTTAATTATTACTTCTTTAATTAGTTTATCTCCACTACATTTAATTATTACTGCTCCGCCACCTGCTGATGCTTCAAATTCTTTTATATTTACTTCTTCTTGTTTTTTTAACATGTCAGCTTGCATTTTTTGTGCTTGTTTCATTAAATTTTGCATATTTCCCATGCCGCCACCACCATTAAATCCTCCAAATTTTCCCATTAAATCCACATTCCTCTCTTAATCTAAGTTTGTATATTCTGTACTATTGTCTTTTAACATTTTTTCTAATTTATTCTCTTTGACCTGTTTTTTTAATTTAATTATTATAGGCAAATCTATTTTATATTGTTCTTTCAAAACACTTGCCATAGTCTCTTTTTGTTCATCAATTGTAAGCATTTTATATGCAAATTCATTACTTGTAACTACTATAACATTTTCATCACTTAAAAACATATTTGATCCTGCTAATGTAGAAAACAATTTAAGTTTACCTTTTGAAACTATAAGGTTTTTAAAATCTTCATAATTTTTAAAAGGTCTCATATCATCTTTATTTGTGCTTTTCTCAGGTTGTGATGTGAATTGTTTTATTTCACTAACTTTATCTTCTTTTTTTATATTATTAATTATATTAGATAATTTACTAACTTCATTCTCTAATTTTTCTATTTTATTATTTGCTAAACTACCATCATTAGAACTAGTAACAATATTTTGAACATCTCTTGTAGTAGAATTACTTATTCTTATTAAAGCTGACTTTATTAGAATTGTTGGTTTCACGCTTAATCTTATCTCATTATCAAGTTTAGAAAGTTCGTCAATGATATTACATATTTTCTTGCTTTCTTCCTTGTTTTCTAAGTTAATTAATATTTCCAAAAATTCTTCTGTAAGTGAATAAATTAATTGTCTTAAATCTTTACCTCTTTTTACAACTATATCTACTGTATTTAAAACTTCAATACTGTTTTTATTTAATATAGCTTCAACTAGTTTTTCCAATATATCTTTACTAGTTGCTCCTATTATTTCTTCTACTTTTGCTAGTTTTAGTACTTCCTCTTTTTCAGATAAACATCTGTCTAATATACTAAGTGCATCTCTTAATGCTCCATCAGCAATTTTAGCAATATACTCTACTGCTTCAACTTCATATTTTACTTTTTCTTCATCTAAAACATAAATTACTCTTCTTTTTATATTTTCTTCAGATATTTTAGAAAATTCAAATCTAAGACATCTAGAAAGTATAGTTACTGGTATTTTATGTTGTTCAGTTGTTGCAAGAATAAATACTACATTTTCTGGAGGTTCTTCTAAAGTCTTTAGTAGTGCATTAAATGCACTAGTTGTAAGCATATGAACCTCATCTATAATATATACTCTATATTTAACAGACGTTGCTGCATATACAACTTCATTCCTAATTTGTCTTATATTTTCCACACTATTATTTGATGCAGCATCCATTTCAACTACATCTGTAGTGTCACCTTCAAGTATACTTCTACACGCTTCGCATTCGTTACATGGTTCTCCATCAGCTGGATGCAAACAGTTTATTGCTCTTGCAAATACTTTTGCTGCAGATGTCTTACCTGTTCCTCTACTGCCACTAAATATGTATGCATGAGATATTTTCAAATTTTTAATTTGGTTCTTTAGTATTGATGTTATATTCTCTTGTCCAACTATATCATTAAATTTGTCTGGTCTATATTTTCTATACAACGCTATGTATCCCATATATCATTCACCCACATACTAAAATGTACCAAACACATAGAACTTGCACACTGTTGCTGCTTCCTTCCGGATCTGACAAGGTTCACATGAAGCCTATTGTTTGGTACAAAGATATTATACACTATATTATATTAAATTTCAAGTATTCTATTAAATTTCTATAAATTTCTATTTTATTTTAAACGGAAAATTACCTGCATTTTCATTTATAATACTCATACCATTAGTAACTAATAATTCATTTGGTAAATATAGTTTTACTTTACAAATATTAACTCTACCAGTTGAATCAAATATATTTAAATTAAACTGAACATTAAAAGAAATATCTGAAATTTTAGTATTTAAAACATTAAATATTGTTCCGTCATATACAATAGATGTCGCAGTTTCTGTTGTAGTTTCTGGAATAACAGCTTGCTTCACACAATTTATATTATCAATATTTATTTTAATTAAATATTGTCCATCTTTATCTTCTTTTTCTAAAGATAGTTTTATTTTTTCAGTTTTCAAATCTATTTTATTTTCTTCTTTTTGATAAAGAAACATATTCTCTGTTAAAACAGGATAATTTATACTTACATTATCAATATAAATATCCTTTGCCTCTATATCATTTGACTTTGCAATCAAAATATTAATTGCATTTTTTTGAGAAACATCTAATTTAATATCAGAAAAACTCTTTATTGTATTTTCCACTACTGGTGCAGTTGTTTCTGTGGTAATATCAGTGGTTTCTTTTTTAGCTTGATTATCTTCAACAGTTGCTATAGAAGAAACAACTAAATCACTTACTCTAAAACTGCCTTGATTTATTTTCCCTGTTGCATCTAGCAAAAACATGCATAAAAATACAACTATAGTTAATGAAACTAATGCTATAATAATATTAATAAATTTATTCCTTTTATTTTTTATACTCAAAATTATCACCTGACTATATTATATAATAAAAATATATAAAATACAATATTAAAGTAAATATTACAAAATAAAAAAACAGAAGTATTTCTACTTCTGTTTATATAATTTAAAATTTTGAATGACATATTACTGAATAATCATATCCTGCTATACTTTCCCCATTTGGAAGCGTAAGCTCTAAATTATTAGTAAGCAAGTCAGTATATGAATAATTCAAAGGGCACGGAGAATTAACATCTATCACATTAAATGTGTTAGTATATGTTTTTTCTAATATTCCTTCTCTATATTCGCATTTATTCCTACCAACGTTTGCCTTAACACAAATTCTTTGTCCTATGTAACCGTCAACATCTTTTTTGATTTTTTGTAAAGATTCTTTTGAAACCATATTTGTAATCATCAATCATCACCTATAAAGCCTCTCTTGAGACCATATTATATCATTATTTTGGTACCATGTCAACATACAAAATAAGACATATTTAGCATTGTTACAGTATTATGTATTCTGTATGTGCAATAACATAATAAAAGAATAGATATGTATAAAAATAAATTTTATACATATCTTTTTTGTTTCTGTATTGTTTCTATTTAATTCCTTTAATTATTTCTAAAGCTTTTTGAAGTTGAAGATCTTTACTTTCAGGAATATAATATTTATTTTTATATTCTTCATCTAAGCTAATTTCAACGTTTGGAACGATACCATTTTTATGTATTTCAATACCACTTGCTGTATAATATTTTGAAGTAGTTATTGAGAGTGCTCCTTGAAATTTTACTTTTTCTATTGTTTGAACTATACCTTTTCCATATGTTTTATTTCCAATAAGTGTACCTTTTCCTGAATCTTTAATTGCTCCGGCTAATATTTCAGAAGCACTTGCACTATTGCCATTTACAAGGACCATAAGAGGTATATTTATTTCGTTTTTTCCATCACAAGTATATACTTTATCTTCTTTGTTTTTGTATACTAGTTTTACTATATCTCCTTTTGGAAGTATAGATCTTGCTATAGTTACTGCTTCGTTAAGTAATCCACCTGGATTATTTCTTAAATCTAAAACAATTGCAGATACATTTTCAGATCTCAATTTATCATATTGTGTTTTAAATTGATAAGCAATGTCGTTTTCAAATGAAAGTATTTTAATATATCCAATATTCCCATTTATTTTTCTAGACTCAACATTATTTGCAGAAACTATTTTTCTTGTATATTCCTTTGTAAAATTTTCTTCACCTCTTTGAATATTCAAAGCTACTTTAGTATTTTCTTCTCCTTTTATTTTATCCACACATTCGTAGTAATTATCTGAATTTACAACTGTATCAGCAACTTTCTTTATTATATCTCCGGCACATATTCCTTCTTCTAATGCTGGTGATCCGGGCATAACACTTAAAACCATTATTCCACTTGTTGCTTCATCAAAAGTTATATGTATTCCAAGACCGCCATACTTTTCTGTACCTGATGTAATCATACTATCATATTCTTTTTGAGATACGTATCTTGTATATGGATCTTCTGTAGATTTAGCAATTCCACTAATTGCGCCTTCAACTAAAGTTTCCATATCAACATCATTAACATAATTAGAATATATTCTAACAAGAGCTTCCTCTATTCTATTCATATATACAGAATTACCACCTGATGATTCACCTTTTTCTATATATGGTTTTACAACTACTATAAATGCTGTAATTATTATTGCAGAAATAAGTATTGCAAGTACTCCAGTAATAGTATTAGAAATTATTTTAACTTTATCTAATTTTATTTTTATTTTTTCTATTTTTATCTTTTCTTTGTTTTCCATAATCAAACTCCTATATTCATATTATATATATTACACCATTTACAAAAATAAGTCAACATAAAGATTAAATATATTAAATTTTATTATTAAGAATTATTGATATTTATATATGATATGATATAATACATAATCAAGGAGTGATTTATATGGCAGCAACAATGTATGTAAATTTACAAAATATTAAATACAACTTAGAAAAAATAAAAGAAAAGATAAATAATAATGTAGCTATAATTGCAATGGTAAAAGCAAACGCTTATGGTTTAGGTGATATTGAGGTATGTAATTTTTTGATTAAGTCAGGAGTTTCATCTTTAGGTGTAGCTATAGTAGACGAGGGTGTCCATTTAAGGAAGAATTCAATAGTTAGTGACATATTAGTTACCAGCCAATTTTTACAGGATGATATTAAAAATATTTTAGATTATAACTTAACTGTTTCTGTATCAAATATGGAATTGCTTAAATTATTAAATGAACAAGCATTTAAACAAAACAAAAAAGCAAAAATTCATATAAAGGTTGATACTGGAATGACACGACTTGGTTTTAATATTAATGAAATATTAATCAATGTACAATATATAGAAAACAATTTATCTAATATTTTGATTGATGGAATATATACTCACTTATCATCTGCAGACACAGATAATGAATATACTTTAGAACAATTAACTAGTTTTGATAGTATAGTAAATTCACTATTAGAAAACGGCTATACTTTTAAATATATTCATGCATTAAACAGTAGTGGATTATTGAAATATTCAAAATATGCATACAACGCTATAAGAATTGGAATTATACTATATGGTTATTATCCGGATAAATCTTTAAGAAGTAGTATATCTATTAAACCTACTGTAAAAATAACAGCACCTGTTATAAATATAAGAGAAATAACTTCTGGTTGTAGCATAGGTTATTCTCGAACATTCAAATCTACTACAAATATGAAAATTGCAACTATTCAAATAGGATATGCTGATGGTTTAGATAGAAAGTTATCTAATAAAGTAGATGTTTATATTAATAACATACCTTGCAGAATTGTTGGCAGTATTTGTATGGATATGTGCATGATAGATGTATCAAATATACCAAGTATACAATTAGGTGATTACTGTACAATATTAGATTATGATGACGGTATATACAAATTTGCTAATATAATTGGAACAATAAACTATGAAATAATTTCTAGAATTTCAAGTAGAGTAAAAAGATTATATATATAACAAAAAACAGATAACAATAATTAATTATTGTTATCTGTTTTAAAATATTAAAATTATATAATTCCTTCTTTTAATCTTTCTGCTCTATCATAAGAATTTAATGCTTCTAACATATCGTCAAGATTACCATTCATAAAACTTTCTATTTGATACATAGTGTAATTAATTCTATGATCTGTAACTCTTCCTTGTGAATAATTATATGTTCTTATTTTTTCACTTCTATCGCCAGTACCAACTTGTAATTTTCTTGCAGAAGCGGTTTTTTTATTTTTCTCTGCTTCCATATATTCATATAACTTAGAACGTAACATTTTCATAGCAGTCATTTTGTTTTGAGTTTGTGATCTTTCAGATTGACATGTAACAACAAATCCAGTTGGTGCATGAGTAATTCTAATAGCAGAATCTGTTTTATTTACATGTTGACCACCTGCTCCACTAGCTCTATATGTATCTATTCTTAAATCTTCATTTTTAATCTCTACTTCAACATCATCAACTTCAGGTAACATAGCAACTGTAACTGTAGATGTATGTGTTCTTCCACTAGTTTCTGTCTCTGGTACTCTTTGTACTCTATGAACTCCACTTTCAAATTTTAGTTTGCTATATGCACCTTTTCCTTTAATCATAAATGAAACTTCTTTTATTCCACCAATACCTGTCTCATTCATATCAATAGGTTCTACTTGCCAATGTTTTAAATCAGCATACATAATGTACATTCGGTATAAATTATATGCAAAAAGTGCAGCTTCTTCTCCGCCTGCTCCTCCACGTATTTCTATAATTACGTTATTATCATCATTTGAATCTTTTGGCAATAATAGCACTTTTAGTTCGTTATCTATTTCAGCTAATCTATCTTTACATTCTAAATATTCAGCTTCTGCCATTTCTTTCATATCTACTTCACGCATAAGTTCTTTAGCTTCATTCATAGACTTTTCAGTATTTTTATATTCTATGTATTTTTCAACTACCTCTTTCATTTGTGAATGCTCTTTCATTAATTTTTTCCACTCTTCTTGATTAGATATAACGTTAGCATCAGATATTTTAGTTGTAAGCTCATTATATTTTATTTCAAGTTCTGCCAACTTGTCAAACATACTATTCCTCATTTCTATATAACATATATTATACAATAATTATTACAATAAGTCAATTATTTAACTTTCAATATTATTATATTAGACTAAAATATATAGATTTATACATAATTTTCTAATTAAATATTCAATTATTTATTATATTTACAAATTAAAAAGTGACAGCCATAATTAATATAGCTGTCACTTTCATTTATAAGGTCTATTCTTCTTCTTTTATAATTTTAAGTTGTGCTTCTAACATAGAACTTACTTTTATTTTGTATATTTGCATCTGTTGTTTTATTTGTTCAAGTTCAATTTGTTTAGCTCTAATATCTAATTTTATTTCTTCTAGAGTAAAACTAGATTCATATCTTGCATTTTTTTTGATTTCATCTGCTTCAAGTGATGCTTGTTCTTTAATTTCATCAGCAGCTTTCTGAGAATTTTCAATGGTTTGAGTTACACCTTGCTCCAAAGAATTATAATACTTTATAGATTCTTCTGCAATAATTAATTTTTCTTTCAGTTCATTATTTTCTTTATATAAATTCTCATAGTCTACGATTAATAGTTCTAAAAAACTTTCAACATCTTTAATTTCATATCCACCCAATTTGGATTTCTTGAAAATTTTATTTTCAATATCTATTGGCATAATCATATCTATCACCTCTTTTTACATTATATATCATTTTATTATAAAGTTCAACAAAATATTAGTATTTTATTGATATTTCATGAGATTTCAGAAATTAAGATAAAAAAAGCCACACATAATTAATATGTATGGCAATTTTTCTATTTCATCCATGAGAAAGATAGCTTTTGCTTGTATTGACTTCTTTCAACATCGTTTTGTATTTCAACATTTCTTGGTGTTATTAAGTAAATCAAGTTAGATACTTTTTGTATAGTTCCTTCTACAATAAATGTAGCTCCACTCATAAAATCAAGTATTCTTCTTGCATCTTCTTTACTAACAGTTTCTAAATTAACAATAACTGATTTTTTATTCTTTAAATAGTCTCCTATTTCTTGAACGTCCTCATAACAATTTGGTTGAGTTATAACCATTTTTGATGAAGATACAGCTGTATTCATAGGAATAACTTTAGATTGAATGTTTTTAGCTGAATATGGGCTTTCTTGCTCAATCTCACTAAAATTCCTTCTTGATTTATATGTAGATGTTGTTTCTTGAACTTCTTGATCATCCTCGTAATCCTCGATGTTTTCCTCATCATTAGAGCCAATATTCAACATATTCATAAACTTATTAATAGCACCCATATTTTTTCCCCCTTAGAACCTTTATAGATTAATTATGCAACAAAAATTAAAATAAGTCAATAGTTTTTTGCTTTTTTTTATATTTTTCATATCTTATTTTTGTTTTTTATATAATTTACATTAATTTGAAATATTTTTGTAATATTACATTTTATTTTATATATGTTATAGGATTAACAACTTTACCATTTTTTAGCACTTCAAAATGAAGATGTGGTCCAGTAGATGTTGGTTTTCCATTTGTACCAATACCAGTACTTCCAACCAAAGCTATTGTCTGTCCTTTATAAACCTTTTGTCCATTATAAACATTTAAACTAATAGCATGTCCATATCTAGTTCTATAATTAGCTCCATCTAGTAAGTTTGTACCATGATCTATTACTACTGAATTTCCATATGCTCCATCAAACTTAGCTAAAATAACTACACCACTTTCGGCTGCAACTATTGGTTTTCCAGATATATTACTTCCTGCAATATCAACTCCAGAATGAGGATGCATAGTTCCTGTATTCCAGGGGTCATAAGGTCCAAAACCAGCGGATATATATGTAAATCCTGGAACAGGCCAAGCAAAGACACCGTTAAAGCTTCCTGTAGAATATGCAATCTTAGCTAATTCTTCATTTCTCTTTCTAAATGCTTCTTCTTCTTCTTTAGCTAAAACATTTAATTTTGTTTTTAGATTTACTTTTGAAGATTGTAATTCCTTAGTTTTGTTTTCTTTAACAGCCTTAGCATCATCTAATGCGGTTGTTGATTTTTCAGTATCATATTTTAGCTGATCTAATTGTACTTTTTGAATTTCTATATTGTTTTTTATATAATCTATATACTCTTTTTGAGTCTTCATATTATTTACCAATGATTTATCATATTGAAGTATACTACTAAGCACATTCATTTTCGAAAAGAAATCTGAAATGCTTTCTGAAGCTAAAAATATATCTAACATACTAGGTATACCATTTTCATATATTACTCTAAGTCTTGTTATATATATTTCTTCAGCACTATTAAATGATTGTGCTGAATTTTGAAGAGCTTTATTTTGCTCAGCAAGTTTTGTATTAATTTCATCTACTTTTTTTTGCAAATCACTTAATTTAATGCTAAACAGTGATATTCTATCATCTAAATTCATAATATCGTATAGATAACTTGATAATTCTTGATCTACACCAGATATTTTATTTGCTGTAGCTTTTTTCTCAGCACTTATATCATTTAATTGTTTATTAATATCACTTATTACATCAGCATATACCACTTTATTCATTGCTATTAATATTATTAATATTAATAGTATACTTGATATTTTTTTCATATTACCACCTATATCTTTAAATGTTTTCCTATATAAATTCAAGTATAGCAAAGTTTGTAAATTAATATAATATTATCTGTATATAAATTTCATGCCGCCAAAGAAAGATAATGCATTAACTCTCTTGTTATTTTTATATAATTCTAAATGTACATGTGCTCCAGTTGAATTTCCTGTCGATCCGACAAATGCAATGGTTTGACCTTTAGAAACTTTTTGTCCTAATACGACATTTAGTCTTTCTGAATGACCATATAATGATTTATATTTATTGCCATCAGCTTTACTAGTACCATGATCAATTATTACACAATTACCATAGCCACCATAATATTTAGCTAAAGTAATAGTTCCAGATTCCATAGCTACTATTCTAGTTCCATATATATTTGAACCGGATATATCGACTCCTGTGTGCACTGTAGAAGTACCTGATCCCCATGGGTCATATGATGTGTTGAATTTGGTTGTTATTATGTTAAATCCTGGTGTAGGCCAAGCAAATTGTCCACTAAATGATCCACCCATATCTTGCATTTTTTCTATTTCTTCTTGTATTTTTTTTGATGCATCTTGTTCTTGTTTTGTAAGCGCTGCAGCTTTGGCTTTTAAAGTTGCTTGCGAAGACTTCATTTCATTCATTTTGTTTTCTTTAGCATTTTTAGCTTCTTCCAATGATTTAGAAGATTTTTCAGTATCATACTTTAACTGTTCTAACTGCACTTTTTGTACTTCTATATTATTTTTTATATAATCTATATATTCTTTTTGATTTTTCATATTATTTACCAATGATTTATCATATTGAAGTATGCTAGTAAGTACATTCATTTTAGAGAAAAAATCTGAAATGTTTTGTGAAGAAAAAAATATATCTAACATACTAGGTATACCATTTTCATATATAACTCTAAGTCTTGTTATGTAAATGTCTTCAGCACTATTAAATGACTGTGCAGAATTTTGAAGGGCATTTACTTGCTCATCTAGTTTGCTATTTACTTCATCTACTTTTGCTTGTAAATCACCTAATTTAATACTGAATGTTACAATTTTACTATCCAAATCCATCATGTCATATAAATCTTGAGCTATTTCTTGATCTAAACCTGTAAGTCTTTGAGCATTTGCTTGTTGTTCTGCTTTTATAGCATTCAATTGTTTTTGATAGTCTGATAATACATCTGCATATACTGTTTTATTCATTGCTATTAATAAAGTTAGAATTAATAGTATACTTGATATTTTTTTCATATTACCACCTATACCTTTAAATATTTTCTTATAGAAACTGCACTACCTACTACACCAATAAATAAGCCTATTACAATAAACATTCCTAATATTTGATACCATAACTGTGAGTATGGCATAAATCCAAATATACCCAAGCTTGTACCAACTTTTGGAAGTCTAGCATATATAACTACATATGATATAGATATTACAACAAAAGATAGTAATGCGCTAAGTAATCCCATTATTGCACCTTCAACTATGAAAGGTTTACGTATAAATGCGTTAGTAGCACCAATATATCTCATTATGTATATTTCTCTTTTATTAGAATATACAGCAAGTTTAATAGTATTAGAAATAATAAACATTGAAATTATTAGCATAATACTTCCTAAACCTAGTAAAAATATATTTGCTATTTTAGAAATTGTTATAACTGCTTGTATAGTTGTTTCATTATATTTAACTTTAGTTATACCATCAACTTTTTCTACCGCAGCTTTAATTGTTGATGCTTCATTTATATTATTAAAAGTTATTATAAAAGACGCTGGAAATGGTTTTACTTTTTGTAATCCTTCTAGTAAATATTCTTGTCCTTTAAATACACTTTTTGCATCTTCAAAAGCCATATCCTTGTCTATATATTTAATAGCTTTAATTCCTGGTATTATTTTGATGTTATCATTAATATATTCAGTCTCTACTTCAGTTGATGCATCATCAATAAATGCCTGAAAACCTTGTTCGTTTTTAACAGTTTCTACATTTTTGTTTACGTTTTGAAGTAATATAATAAATATTCCAAGTACAAGCATTGTTGCACAAATAATAAGCATAGTCGAAAGCGTTTTCGAACCATGTTTTTTTAAATTATCATATCCTTCTTTAAGTAAGTAAGTATTGGTTGTCATTTTAAATAACCCCCTCTTGCATCATCTCTTACAATTTTTCCGTGATCTAAAGCTATTACTCTCTTATTTAATCCATCTACTATATCTTTAGCATGTGTCACAACTAAAACTGTTGTTCCTCTTGCATTTATATCGAGAAGAGTTTTAAATATTTCGTTTGCAGTTTTAGGATCTAAATTTCCTGTAGGCTCGTCCGCTATTATAATTGGTGGTTTTGTAGCTAAAGCTCTAGCTAGAGATATTCTTTGTTGTTCTCCACCAGACAATTGATTAGGATAAAAATCCCCTTTACCTGAAAGTCCAACAAGTTCCAAAACAGATTTTAATTGATATTTTATATCTTTTTCTGAAGCTTCAACAACTCTTAAAGCAAATATAATATTTTCTGCTACTGTCCTATCATAAAGTAATCTAAAGTCTTGAAAAACAAAACCAATTTTTCTTCTTAAAAATGGTATGTCTTTCTGTTGTAATTTATTTATATTTGTATCATTTACAATTACTGTACCAGTAGTTACATCATCCTCTTTAACCATAAGTTTTAAGAATGTAGATTTTCCACTACCAGATGGTCCTACCAAAAATACAAATTCACCTTTTTCTATTTTTACATTTATATTTTCTAACGCAGCAACGTCATGATTATATTTTTTGCTTACATTTATAAATTCTATCATATTTTTTCCTTTCGTATATTACATATATATTATCATAAAAATGTTTTCTTGTCTAGTAAAACATTTTAAAAAGTTGTAAAAGTATATATTTCTTCTACTTTTGCAAGTATTTTAGGCACATACGTATTATGTCTTGTACCGACTTGTTTTCTAAATCCATATCATTAATACAAGTAGATAACTCACGTTCAGAATATCCTAAAACTTTAAGAGCTGTTACAGCTTCGTCAACTGCTACATTATCTTTAATTGAACTTTTCTTTAAAATTTCTACATTAGAGATTTTGTCTTTAAGTTCAAATATAATCTTTCCAGCAAGTTTAGGACCTATTCCAGGTACACTTTTAAGTGTTAATATATTATCAGTAACTATAGCACTACACATATCTTCTACAGATATGTTAGAAATAATTCCAAGCGCTACTTTACTGCCAACACCGCTGACACTTATTAATTTTTTAAAAAACTGTAAACGATTTTTAGTTAAAAATCCAAACAATCTCATATCGTCTTCTCTATGTTGAAAATATGTATAAATTAATACTTTTTCATCTAATTTTAATTTATTTATATCATCTTCAGCCATATGTATATTATATCCTATGTCATTTACATCTATAATTATCATATTGTTTGATATATCTTTAATTAAACCGTTAAAATATGCATACATAAAATCACCCATATATATTTTACACTAAAACTTATTTTTTGTCAAATGTTTTATATATATTTATGTAATCAGCAATATCATTTAAACATTTGCTATTTTTAATCTCTTTAGTCATTTTTTCGGATTCTATATCAGACATATTATTTAAGTATATCTCAATTGTTACAGTTTTATCAGTTGATATTTCATTTTTTTTAAAATCAAATGTTTTGTTAGAAACTCTTTTAAAATAATCCAAATATGGTCTGTTAAAAATTTCAAAAAATGACCCTATAATTGCTATAATACCAATGATTGCTACTAAATTTATTACTGTTTCTACTAAAAGATCCATTTATATCACCTAGATTATTATATTTAAAAAGTTTTACTATTGTTACACTTGAATTCACAGTACAATAAGTGTATAATATATGAAATATAGTTATATCAGGAGATTTTGGTTTTATGAATGAAGTAAAAAAAATAAGAAACGTATATTTATACGTAAAAAAAGATAAATTAATAGATTGTATTAAATATGGAATGAAGCTATCTGAGTACAGTAATGCCTCTTTTTATAAAGGTGTTTCACTAAAAAAAGGTGTTGTTGCCTATATATCACCTAAAGATTCTGATAAATATTTGAATAAAAATTATGATATATTAAGAATTAAAACTGATCAATTAAATATATACGTAAACAATAGTAGTATTGTTGAATCTCATGAAAATATTACATTCAATTTTTTTGAAATGTGTGATTTAAATACTTATGTACTAGGTGAATTCATAAATCCAAAACTTATTATATGTTCTACTATATTGCCAGAATATATATATAAATACAATAGAATAATAGATGTACCTTTACTTACAGATAATTCCAAAGAGCTTTATTTAAGTAAAGAGTTAGAGGAAATAAATGAAAGAATATCAGATGATTTAACATATGATAAATTTAAAAGTCTAAGCTAAATGCTTAGACTTTTTTTCGTTTTATTCTTTTATTTCTACAACCCTATCATATATCTCTAAATTTCTAATTTCAGTTAAATTTAATTCACTCTTTTCACTTTGTGTATAATTTCTAACTAATGATATTTTATCTAGTTTAAGTAAATTTTTAACTGGTATATCAATATATTTATTTAAGCTAAGAACAGTAACATATTCAATATTATTTAAAGTTTTAATAGAAGTATTACTTACAACAAGCCCTGTTAACTCTTTCCATATTACCTTTACATCTGTCTTTCTTAAATCAACCAATGCTTCTACATTATTGCTAATTTTAAATATGCAATAATTCCAATTATCATTAGAAATTTTCTTTATTAAAAGTCCGTCTATTTTAGAATTTTTATCTAATAATTCTATTGTGTATGTTTTATTTTGTGTAATATATTTATCATTCGTTTTATCTACTTTGACAAGTATATATGATTCATAATTATCAATAATTTTAATTCCAAATGTCTCTTCGTGAATTTTGTTATATTCAGTAATTATCTCTTCAATTCCTTCTTGTGTAAATTGATTTATATTTTTTGATTCAAATTTATTTTCAAGTCCATCATTTTTATAAATTATTATACCAGATATTTGTGCTTTAACATTATTTGAAGATTTATTCATATTATCTTTGTATAAATCTCTTTTTAATAATAAATCTTTTACATTATTTCCACTAGGTGTAAGAGAACTAATTGTTAATGCTTTTTCATATGCTAAATTATCAAGTTTTGTCTTATAATCACCCATTTGTATATATGAAGATATATTTTTCATTTGTTTTGTTATGGTATCAATTTGCTTATCAATTGATATTACTTCATTAGAAAACATTTCAGGCAAAAGCTTTAATTTTTCATTAATCTCACTATCCATTTTAGATAACTCAGCCAATCCTTTTTCATATTCTTGATTCTTATATATTCCCATAACACTATTTACAGTTATTCTTTTTTCAGATTCAGCTATAGGTATTAAAGTCTCTTCTTTACTATACTTTACAATTGTTTCCTTATTCAAAACATAACCTTTAGTTTCTGTATATATCTCGTACTTGCCATTGTTAGTCTCTGACACTTTAACATCTTTTTCTCTTTTATACCATATAATTAAAAAAGATATAACTATAAAAAACATTATACATATAATAATATAAATATTCTTTTTAATTTTACTATTTATTTTAGAGTTTTCATTTTCAATTTGGTTTTTTCTAATTTCTTTGAGATTAATATTTTTATTTCTCATATACGTTCACCATAATTTCCTCTATGATTTTATCTTTTGTATTAACAGCATCAAGATACTTTATATTTGGCATTTTTTTAAACCAAGTCATTTGTCTTTTTGCGTATTGTCTTGTCTTCAATTTAATATTTTCTATAACATTATTCAAATCAGTTTTGTTTTCAAAATATTCAAAGAATTCTTTGTAACCTACAGCTTGTTTTGCTGTACACTCAGGTAAATTATATACTATTTTTGCTTCATTTTCTAAACCTTGCTGAATCATTTGATCAACTCGTTTATTAATTCTTTCGTGCAATATTTCTTTATCTAATTTGAGACAAAACAACTTAAAATCGTACTTATTCTGAGTATTACTAATTCTTGTCTTTTCATCTTCCATATGCTCACTCTTAGCTTTACTCTGCTTATTCATTTCCAATGCTCTTATTACTCGTTTTAGATTGTTAGGATGGATTTCATTTGCTGATTTTTCATCTACTTGTCTAAGCATATCATGAACATATATATTAGAAAATTCTTCGGCTAATTTATATAATGATTTTCTATACTCTTCATCAATTATTTGCTCTTCAAAATTCATATTTAATATTACTGAAGATACATATAAACCTGTACCTCCAACTATTATAGGAACTTTACCCCTTTTAATTATATCATCAATTTTTTGATAACATATTCTTTTGAAATCTGCTACAGAAAAATCTTGATTTGGGGATATAATGTTTATCATATGATGAACTATACCTTGCATTTCATCTTCATTAACTTTGGCAGTTCCAACATTTAAATCTTTATATACTTGCATAGAATCAGCAGATATTATTTCACCATTAATTTTTTTGGCAAGTTCAATACTTATGCCGGTTTTTCCAGAAGCTGTAGGGCCAACTATACATATAACACTATTCATTATATCACCTATTTTCTACCAAATTTTCTTTCAATCTCATATTTACTAATTTCATATGCAGTAGGTCTTCCGTGTGGACATGTAAAAGGATTTTCTAATTTTAGCATCTCGTCAACAAGCTTTGTATTTTCTTCTTTAGTTAATTTCATATTACCTTTCACTGCAGCTTTACAAGCTAACGTTGCTAAAAATCTAAATTCTTTGTTTTTATATTCTGTTTTATTACTACCCATAAGTTCATCAATTATATCTAAGAACATTGATTTATAATCTATATCTAAATCTGATATATTTGGTACTCCTGATATTTTATATGCGTTATTAGAGAAAGCTTCTAATATAAAGCCACAATTTTCAAAATACTCTAAGTTGTTAGAAACAAACTCACACTCATTATTTTTTAGTTCAATCAATATTGGTATCATTAACATTTGAGTTTCTTTAGTCTTTGAATAGAAATTATCCTTAAATTTTTCGTAAAGTAATCTCTCGTGAGCGGCATGCTGATCAATTATATACATTTTATCTTTTATTTGAATTATTATATATGTGTCAAATACCTGTCCAATGTAATTATATATTATCTCATCACTTTTATACATTTGGATTTCATCTTTAATATATATCTCTTTAGGTTGTATTTTAGTTTCCGTTGTATATTCAACAACCATATTTTCATTAAATTGATTAACATTTTTATCAATATTTGAAAAAACATTTTCTTCTTCTTTTTGGGTATCATTTATATTACTATTTGCCTTAATTATTTCTTCATTTGAACCAGTATTTATAGGATTATATTGAAACGCTTGAACATATTGTTTTTCAATTTGAACTTCTCCTTTAGAAGCAATTGTAAAAGGGCTATGCTCTCTATTGTTTATTTCTAGAGCATTTTTTACAGCAAAATATACAGCTTCAAAAACATCTTTTTCATTTTCAAATTTAACCTCAAGTTTAGCTGGATGAACATTTACATCTATAGTTTCAGTATTTATTTTAACATTTATTATAGCAAAAGGAAATTTATTAATACCTAGTTTTTCTGTATATGCTTTTTCTATGCTACTTTTTAATATTTTATCTTTAACAAATCTTGTATTTATATATGTGAATTCATTATTTCTTGTCGATCTAGATATTTGTGGAAGTCCAACAGCACCAGTAACTATTATATCTTTATATGAATAATCAACATTTAATATATTAGAATATATTTCTTTTCCAAATATAGTGTATATAGCAGATTCTAATTTATTATCTCCAGAAGTACTTATTATAGTTTTTCCATTATTTATATATTTAAATGAAATGTGAGGATTTGAAAGTGCAATTCTTATTATAACATCTTCAACATAACCCGCTTCAGTATAATCTTTTTTCAAAAACTTAAATCTTGCAGGTGTATTATAGAAAATATCTTTTATATATATGCTTGTGCCTTTATTTGATGCAGTTCTTTCATTGCTTATTATGTTACCTGCTTCTACAACTAGTTTTGTGCCTACATCTTCATCTTTATGTCTAGTTGATAAAGATACCTTTGAAATAGCTGCTACAGAAGCCAAAGCCTCACCTCTAAATCCCATAGATGTTATTTTTAGTATATCTGATTCTTGCCTTATTTTACTTGTTGCATGTCTTTCAAACGCAATTTCAACATCATCGGATCTGAAGCCGTCTCCATCATCATTTATCTTGATATAACTTATACCGCCATTTTTTATTTCAACAGTTATATTTTTTGCATTTGCATCAATTGAATTTTCAACTAATTCTTTTACTATTGATGATGGTCTATCTACAACTTCACCAGCTGCTATTTTATTTATAGTATTTTCATCTAACAATACAATATTTCCCATAACTATTCTCCTAATATTCTAATTATTTCTTCTTTTACTTTTTTTGCTGCTTCATCAATATATCTATTTAAACAATCCAGTGATATAAAATTATTTTCGGAATCATTATTCTTAATTGGAAATACAACATTTTCATCTATTATCTTATCTACGTTGTAACTACCTAATTCATCTTTTATTTCCAATCTGATTTTATCAATATTAAGATTGTCTTTTTCTATTATAGAATTATCAACCTTTAAATAATCTGAATACATATCTTTTACAAATTCTTTGTTAGTATGAACTGTATTATCACATGTATATATAACATTATCTTTATCAATACTTTTAGCAAATAAGTCTAGATAACTTTCAAGCCAAATTCTATCCTCAATTAAGTGTGCATAGTATCCTAGTGTTATCTCATCATCTAATTTATCCTTGTTTTCATCTAAAAACCCCTCTAAGTCCGGTAATTTTTTAAGTCCATAATTTTTCATATAATGTGTTTCAATTCTTTTTTTTGTCTTTATTTTCATCATATCAGGTAATATCGATCCTGCTAAAAATTTATTAGACAAATTAAGTTCCTTCTGAACTTTTTGTGATATATATATATGCATTATTATTGAACTCATCTTACACCCTCTTCAGTTATTTTGACTTTTCTTTCAATTTGTATAGTAATTGTAAACCTTCTCTAGGTGATAATTCATCTAAATCAGTATTTTTTAATATTTTAGATATTTCATTCAATTGAAAATTAAACATATCAACAGCAATATTTTCAGCATTTATTTTTTTACTAATTTTAATGCTTTTTTTAGCAATGTCTGAAAGTTCTAGCTCTTTTAGTATACTTTTTGCCCTTGATATAGTCTTTTTAGGCAATCCTGCAAGTTTTGCAACATATATTCCATATGAATTATCTGCGCTCCCACGTACTATCTTGTGAAGGAATATGACATCATCTCCACACTCTTCTGTTTGTACTGAATAATTTTTTACACACTCTAAATTATCTTCTAATTCTGTAAGTTCATGATAATGTGTTGCGAATAAAGTTTTACATTTTACTTCACTTGCTATATATTCAACAGTTGCCCATGCAATAGCCAAACCATCATATGTTGAAGTTCCTCTACCTATTTCATCTAATATAACTAAACTGTTATTAGTAGCATTTTTTAAAATATTTGACAATTCAGACATTTCAACCATGAAAGTCGACTCTCCCATTGATAAATCATCAGAAGCTCCTACTCTTGTAAATATTCTGTCAACAATACAAATATTCACCTCTTTAGCTGGTACAAAACTACCTATTTGTGCCATATATGATATTAATGCTACTTGTCTCATATATGTTGATTTACCAGCCATATTGGGACCAGTAATTATTGTAAACATGTCCATCTCATTATCTAAGTATGTATCATTTGCTATAAATGCTACATCTTTTAAAGCTTTTTCAACAACAGGATGTCTACCTTCTACTATTTGTATAATATTATGAGTATTGATAGTAGGCTTGGTGTAATTGTTTTCTGTTGCTACTTCCGCTAGTGAAATTAAACCATCTAAAGTTGCAACTAAATTTGCAGAAATTTGAACTCTTTTAACTTCATTTCCTACTTTTTCTCTTATCATACAAAATACTTTGTATTCTAAATCCTTAAGTTTATCATCAGCATTTAGTATTTTTTCTTCGATCTCTTTTAATTTAGGAGTTATATATCTTTCACATCCAGCTAACGTTTGTTTAGTAATATATCTATCCTTAGGAACTAAATCTTTGTATGAATTAGTAACTTCTATATAATATCCAAAAACTCTATTATAGCTTACCTTTAAACTTTTAATAGTTGTTAAAGATTTTTCTTCAGCTTCTAACTCCATAAGCCATCTATTGCCTTCAGATTTAGCTAATCTAAATTCATCAATTTCTTCATTAAATCCAGTTTTAATTATGTCTCCATCTTTTAAATTAATAGGTGGATCATCAACTATAGACATATTAATTAAATTATATAAATCACCCAATGTATCTAATTTAGAGTACATTTCTGAAATATATTTATCATTCGATATATTTGATAATGCTCCAAGTAATTCTTTTAATTTTGGTAATCCTTCTATAGAATTTTTAAGTACAACAACATCTTTTGGACCTGCAGTAGAACCAACAATTTTAGATATTATTCTTTCAATATCATATACTTGTTTTAGTGCTAATGTTATTTCATCTTTTAAAATAAATTCATTTATAAATGTTTCTACTGAATTTTGTCTTTTTTCAATAACTTCTTTTTCAAGTAAGGGATTTTGAACCCAATCTCTTAAAAGTCTACCACCCATTGCAGTAACTGTTTTATCTAAAACCCACAGTAAACTTCCTTTTTTTAATTTTTCTCTACTAGATTCTAATATTTCAAGATTTCTTCTTGTTTGTATATCAATTTGCATATGTTTTTCAATTTCATATTTTTTTATATTACTTATTTGATTTACATTGTTCTTTTGTGTATCAAAAATATAGTTAAGAAGTGTAATCAAACATAATTTTTGAACTTCGTGAATAGTCATATTTTCAGTAAGCTCTGATATTTTCCCGTTTAGTTCATAATTTTCATATTTAGATATATATATATTAAACCTCTTTTTAATATTAAAAGTAAGGTCACTATCATGATCTTTCTTAGATATTAAAATTTCAGATGGAGATATTCTAGCTATTTCATCAATTATTTTCGAATCAATATTTTCATTAAATATACTAGATATATATATTTCACCTGTTGATATATCTGCATAAGCAAAAGCTGCTTCTTTTTTATTTATCACAAAAGCAGATATATAATTATTTTTTTTATCATCCAATAATGTTTGCTCTGTAATTGTTCCAGGAGTTACAATTTTTACAACATCCCTTTTTACCAAACCTTCTGCTAATTTTGGATCTTCAATCTGTTCACATATAGCTATTTTGTAACCTTTTTCAATAAGTTTAGGTACGTATGTATTAACACTGTGATAAGGTATTCCACACATAGGTGCACGCTCTTCCAGCCCACAATCTTTACCTGTTAATGTAAGTTCCAATTCTCTGCTACAAGTTATTGCATCTTCAAAAAACATTTCGTAAAAATCTCCAAGTCTAAAAAATATTATAGAATCACTATATCTATTTTTAATTTCTAAATATTGTTGCATCATTGGTGTGGGTGTCATATCTTCATCTCCCTATCGTATATACATATTATATCAAAAATATACATCTATTGCAATAGATGTATACATAAAATAAAATTAATATATAATTATTAATAGAAAAATGCAAGTCTCCATTTCTGGATACTTGCATTTAATTAAAAACTTATTATTCTTCAGTAGTTACTTCAGCAACTTTTTTAATTTCTTTTTCATCATCTTGGATGAAATCAGACATATCAGAAGTTTCTTGCATAACATTTTCAGAATTATTTTCTAATTCATTTAATTCTTCTTCTTCTAATTCTTCAGGTATTTCAACTTCTAAATTAGCATAAGCTACTACACCTGTTCCTGCTGGGATTAAACGTCCAATTATAACATTTTCTTTTAATCCTTGTAATTTATCTACTTTACCTTTAATTGCGGCATCAGTAAGTACTCTTGAAGTCTCTTGGAATGATGCAGCTGATAAGAAAGATTCTGTAGATAGAGCAATTTTAGTAATACCAAGTAAAGTTTTTTTGCCTATAGCTGGTTTTAATCCTAAAGCCTTAACTCTTTTGTTTTCAGCGTTATATTCATTCATATCTATTGTAGAAGCATTAAGCAATTCAGTATTACCTTTATTCTCAATATAAATTTTTCTAAGCATTTGACGTGCTACTATTTCAATATGTTTATCATTAATATGAACACCTTGTGTTCTATATACTTTTTGAACTTCTTGAATTAGATAGTTTTGAACAGCAAGATCTCCTCTAATACGTATTATATCGTGAGGATCTAGTGAACCTTCAGTTATTCTATCTCCAGCTTCTACTTTATCGCCAGCATGAACAACTAAACGCATACCATATGGTATTAAGTATTTTTCAACATATTTTTCATCATCTGTAACAATGACTTCTTTATTGTTTCCAACTTCTCCAATTGATACTGTTCCGTTTATTTCACTTATCATAGCAACACCTTTAGGTTTTCTAGCTTCAAATAATTCTTCTACTCTAGGAAGACCTTGTGTTATATCTCCACCAGCAACACCACCTGTATGGAATGTTCTCATTGTAAGTTGTGTTCCAGGCTCACCTATAGATTGTGCGGCTATTACACCAACAGCTTCTCCTGCTGATATAATATCACCAGTTGCTAGGTTTTTACCATAACATTTTGCACATACTCCTCTTACAGATTCGCATGTAAGTGCTGAACGTATTTTTACTTTAGTTTTTCCAATAGCTACAATTCTCTTAGACATATCATCGTTGATGTAAGTATTTTTGATATATATCATATTACCTTCATCATCAAATATATCTTCAGCTAAGTATCTACCTTCTATTCTTTCAGTAACTTTTTCTATTGGTTCTCCACTTTCAAGTATATCTTCAACATATAGTCCTTGATCAGTTTTACAATCATCTTCCATAATTATTATATCTTGATTAACGTCAACCAATCTTCTAGTTAAATAACCTGAATCGGCTGTTCTAAGAGCTGTATCTGCAAGACCTTTTCTAGCACCATGTGATGATATGAAAAATTCTAGAACATCTAGTCCTTCTTTAAAACAAGATTTAATTGGTAATTCAATTGTTTTACCTGATGTATCAGACATAAGTCCACGAATACCAGCAAGTTGTCTTATTTGAGTAGGGTTTCCTCTAGCGCCTGTATGAGCCATCATGTGTATAGGATTTAATTTATTTGGATTATTCATAACTGCTTCTTGTATTTCTTCAGTTACTTTAGCCCAAATCTTTATTGTTTCGTTATATCTTTCTTCATCAGAAATTAATCCTCTTTTGAAGTTTTTAAGAATAGTTTCTACTTTTTTCTCAGCAGTTGCTAATAATTCATATTTAACTTCTGGAATTTCTATATCTGATACTGATACTGTAACTGCAGCTTTTGTAGAATATTTAAAGCCATTAGCTTTAATTTCATCTAAAACTTCAGCAGTTCTAGGTATACCGTGAGTTGCAATACATTTATCTATTATAACTCCTAGTTCTTTCTTTCTAACTGGAAATTCAATCTCAAGTCTAAATTCATTAGCTATATCTGATCTATCAACAAAACCTATATCTTGTGGTATATATTTATTGAAAATCATTTTTCCGATTGTTGTATCAATTATTTTAGAAACTTTAGTTCCTAAAATATCTTTTGTTACTCTAATTTTTATTGGTGCATGAATTCCGATAAATTTCTCATCATAAGCCATCATAGCTTCATTCATATCAGAGAATATCATTCCTTCACCAGGTTCATTAGGTAATTCCATTGTTAAATAGTAAGTTCCTAGTATCATATCTTGTGATGGAACCGCAACCGGTTTACCATCTTGTAATTTAAGTAAATTGTTTGAAGCAAGCATTAAACATTTTGTCTCAGCTACAGCTTCAGGTGAAAGTGGAACGTGAACTGCCATTTGATCACCATCAAAATCGGCATTGAATGCTGTACAAACTAGTGGATGTAACTTAATTGCTCTTCCTTCTACTAATACTGGTTCAAATGCTTGAATTCCAAGTCTATGTAGTGTAGGAGCACGGTTTAGCATTACAGGTCTATCAGCAATAACTTCTTCTAATATATCCCATACTGCAACATCTGTTCTTTCAACCATTCTTTTAGCATTTTTTATATTAAATGCTTTTCCTCTTTTAACTAGTTCTTTCATAACGAAAGGTTTAAATAGTTCTAGAGCCATTTCTCTAGGTAAACCACATTGATGTATTTTAAGTTCTGGTCCGACAACAATAACTGAACGTCCAGAATAATCAACTCTTTTACCTAGTAGATTTTGTCTAAAACGACCTTGCTTACCTTTTAACATATCAGATAGAGATTTTAAAGGTCTTCCACCTGCGCCTGTTATTGGTTTGCCACGTCTACCGTTATCTATTAAAGCATCAACTGCTTCTTGTAGCATTCTTTTTTCGTTTCTTACAATTATATCAGGAGCTTCTAGTTCAATTAATTTTTTAAGTCTGTTATTTCTGTTTATAACTCTTCTATATAAATCGTTTAAATCAGATGTTGCAAATCTTCCTCCATCTAATTGTACCATTGGTCTAAGCTCTGGTGGTATAACTGGTATAACGTTTAGTATCATCCATTCAGGACTGTTTCCAGAGTTCAAGAATGCATCTACTGTTTCTAATCTCTTAATTATTTTTTGTTGTTTTTGTCCAGTTGCTTTATCTAAATCTTTAACAAGACTTTCTCTAAGTTTAGTAAGATTTTGTCCTTTAAGTAATTGTTGAATAGATTCTGCACCCATTCCTACTTTAAAAGAACCTGGTCCAAATTGCTCTATAGCATCTCTATATTCTTTTTCATTTAAAACGTCACATTTACTAAGTGTTGTATTTTTATTATCTAATACAACATATGAAGCAAAATAAATAACCTTTTCAAGTGCTTTAGGAGATATATCAAGCATTAAGCTCATTCTTCCTGGTATTCCTTTAAAATACCAGATATGAGAGATAGGGCAAGCAAGTTCTATGTGCCCCATTCTTTCTCTTCTTACCTTTTTCTTAGTAACTTCTACTCCGCATCTATCACATATAATACCTTTATATCTTACTTTTTTGTATTTTCCACAATAACATTCCCAATCTTTAGTGGGTCCGAATATTTTCTCACAAAAAAGTCCATCTCTTTCAGGTTTTAATGTTCTATAGTTGATTGTCTCTGGTTTCTTAACTTCTCCCTTAGACCATTCTCTCATCTTTTCAGGGGAAGCAAGACCAATTCCTAATCTATCAAAATTTTCCATGTCTTGCATACTTAAAAATCACTCCTTCTTAGTTAATATCGTCATTATTGTCATCTATTCCGGTTACAGTTTTAACATCGTAGTCTTTATTATCATTATTCAAATATTAAATTTCAGTATCTATTATTTTATCTTCAATTATTACGGCATCTGTAATATCATCGTCTATGATTTCGTCATCTGCAACTTCACCATCTACAATTTCTTCGCCATCTTCATCTTCAAATGTCATACCTACGAAATCTGCTTGAACAACTTTATTTAATTTTTCAATATCTTCATTAGTTTCTAAAACTATTTCTCTTGAATCTACTTCTGTCTCAACTGAATCTTTAAGTTCTAATTCTTCATCTTGTCTATACATTTTTAAATCTAAACCTAAACTTTGTAATTCTTTTGTAAGCACTCTAAATGCTTCTGGTATACCTGGCTTTGGAATAGGTTCACCTTTAACAATTGCTTCATACGTTTTAAGTCTTCCTACTATATCATCTGATTTAACAGTTAACATTTCTTGTAATGTGTATGCAGCTCCATATGCTTCTAATGCCCAAACTTCCATCTCACCAAATCTTTGACCACCAAATTGTGCTTTACCACCTAATGGTTGTTGTGTAACTAATGAGTAAGGACCTATTGAACGAGCATGTATTTTATCATCAACTAGATGATATAACTTAAGCATATACATATATCCTACAGTTACTTCTCTATCAAATTTTTCACCTGTTCTGCCATCATATAATGTAAATTTACCGCTTCTATTTAAACCTTGTTGTTCAAATAAATCAGCTATCTCTTCTTGTTTTGCACCATCAAATACTGGTGTTGCAATTTTCCATCCAAGCATTTTAGCAACATAACCTAAATGTACTTCTAAAACTTGGCCTACGTTCATACGTGAAGGAACTCCAAGTGGATTAAGTACTATTTGAAGTGGTGTGCCATCAGGCATGTAAGGCATATCTTCTCTTGGTAATATACGAGATATAACACCTTTGTTACCATGACGTCCAGCCATTTTATCTCCAACTGATATTTTTCTTTTTTGTGCTATATATATTCTAACAATCTTATTTACTCCAGCAGCTAATTCGTCTGATGTATCTCTTGTAAATATCTTAACATCTACAATTGTACCAGTCTCGCCATGTGGAACTCTAAGTGAAGTATCTCTTACTTCTCTTGCTTTGTCTCCAAATATAGCTCTTAATAATTTTTCTTCTGCAGTAAGTTCAGTTTCACCTTTAGGTGTAACTTTACCAACTAATATATCTCCAGGTCTTACTACTGCTCCGATACGTACTATACCATTTTCATCTAAATCTTTTAATGCATCATCACCAATATTAGGAACTTCTCTTGTGATTTCTTCAGGTCCAAGTTTTGTGTCTCTAGATTCACAATCGTAATCCTGTATATGTATTGATGTAAGTACATCATCTTTAACTAAATCTTCTGATATAAGTATAGCATCCTCATAATTGTAACCTTCCCAAGTCATGAATCCAATTAGTATGTTTTTACCAATTGCTAGTTCACCATTTTGTGTTGAAGGACCATCAGCGATTACATCGCCTTTTTTGATGATTTCTCCTTTTATAACTATTGGTTTTTGATTTATACATGTTCCTTGGTTAGATTTTTGATATTTGATTAATCTATATTCTTGTTTCTCTTTTTTAGTATCTATAACAATTTTTTGAGCATCAACATATGAAACTACTCCATCTTCTTTAGCTGTTATAACAATACCAGAATCAACTGCTGCCTTATATTCAATACCTGTTCCAACAATAGGACTATCAGCTTTGATAAGAGGAACAGCTTGACGTTGCATGTTAGCACCCATCAAGGCACGGTTAGCATCATCATTCTCTAAGAAAGGAATCATAGCTGTTGCTACAGAAACAAGTTGTTTTGGAGAAACATCCATATAATCAACTTTTTCTCTATCAATTTCTAATATTTCAGCTTTATCTCTAGCTTTAACTCTTTTATTTATAAACTTATTTTCACTATCTAATGGTTCATTAGCTTGCGCTACAACATAATTATCTTCAACATCAGCAGTCATATATTCTATTATATTAGTTATAACTCCTGTAGCCTTATCTATTTTTCTATATGGTGTTTCTACAAAACCGTATCTATTTATTTTAGCAAATGTAGAAAGTGAACCTATAAGACCAATGTTTGGTCCTTCTGGTGTTTCTATTGGACATAATCTACCATAATGTGTATGATGAACATCACGTACTTCGAATCCAGCTCTATCTCTAGACAGACCACCGGGCCCAAGGGCAGATATTCTCCTCTTATGAGTAAGTTCAGCAAGTGGATTTATTTGATCCATAAACTGTGATAACTGACTGCTTCCAAAAAATTCTCTTAAAGAACTAACTATAGGTTTTATATTGATCATTGATTGAGGAGTTGCTGAGTCTAAATCCTGTGTTACCATTCTTTCTTTAACTACTCTTTCAAGTCTTGCAATACCAACTCTAAATTGATTTTGTAATAATTCACCAACACATCTTACACGTCTATTACCTAAATGATCTATATCATCTACAAATCCTAATCCAAATCTAAAGTTAATAAAATAGTTTATAGAAGCAATTATATCATCCATTGTTATATGTTTGATAACTAATTTTTCTCTATTTTTTTCAATTAATTTTTTCATTTTTTCTTCATCAGTAGGATCTATATCTTCATTCTCTTGTAGTAAACTCTTTAATGCTGGAAAATGAACTTCTTCTTTAATTATATCTTTATCTATTTCAAATCCTAGGTATTTAGAAATATTAACTGTATTGTTACCAATAACTTTAACTCTTGTACCATCTTTATCTAAATAAACAATATTTATTCCTGAATTTTTTATTTCAAAAGCTTGCTCTTCTGAAATCACTTCCATAGCCTCAACTATTATTTCTCCTGTTTCAGGATTAACAATTTTATCTTGAGTTATTTCACCTTTTATTCTAGTTGCAATACATAATTTTAAATTATATTTATATCTACCAACTCTAGCTAAATCATATCTTCTATCTTCAAATAATAAACCAAATAATAAAGATTTAGCAGCGTCTACATGTAGAGGCTCGCCTGGTCTTAATTTTTTGTATATTTCAAGAAGCGCTTCATCACTAGTTTTTGACAAATCTTTATATAAAGAATTAGTCATATTATCATCTTCAAACAAATCAATAATTTGTCCATCAGTTTCAATTCCTAATGCTCTAACTAAAGTAGTCATTGGTACTTTTCTAGTTCTATCTGCTCTTGCCCATAACATATCAGAAGAATCAGACTCATATTCAAGCCAAGTTCCTCTATTAGGTATAACTGTTGCAGCATATAAAAACTTACCAGTCTTATCTCTTTGTTTAGTATAGTATACTCCTGGTGATCTAACAAGTTGTGATACTATAACTCTCTCGGATCCGTTGATTAAGAAAGTTCCGTTTTCAGTCATAATAGGTAAGTCGCCAAAAAATATTTCTTGTTCTTTTATTTCGCCGGTTTCTCTATTAATAAGTCTTACTTTAACTTGTAGTCTTGAAGCATAAGTTGTGCTTCTAGTTTTAGCTTCTTCAAGTGTATACTTAGTTTTGTCTTCTAGCTTATAGTCTACAAATTCTAACATAAGATTTTCAGAAAAATCTTTAATAGGTGATGCATCCCTTAAAACGTCCATTAATCCTGATTTTAAAAACCAATCATATGAACTCTTTTGGATATCGATTAAATCTGGCATTTCTATTACTTCTTTAATCTTTGAAAAACTCATTCTTTTAGCTTTTCCATTTTTTACTTCATGAACCATGTTTTACCCCCAAAAAATATATAAAAAAGACGTCAAAAAACCAAATTAGTTTACATAATAACTAATTTGTTTCTATTTGTCTTGATTTTAACTGATAATAACGTTTTTTGCCACTATTTCAACCACCCTTTTGTTTTAGTTTACATAGTAATTATCGTTAGTGATAGTATTTAGTTAATTTTACCACAAGTTATATTCTTTGTCAAGTATATAACAATAAAAAGTCAATATAATTTGTCATTTTTACGTTGTTATATAATAATTGTAGTTTTTTGTTTATTTGTTGTCTATATATTATTTTTTCAGTATTTAAACTTTTTTATTCTATTTACTTGACAATAAACTTTTTTTATTGTATAATTATAAAGTAAAAATGAAGTACTTATTAATAAAATTATGATATATTAGGTATTTCCCACTGGAAGGGGGGAATTATAAAATGCCAGGAATTAAAATAAAAGAAAACGAGAGTTTAGAAAATGCACTAGCTAGATTTAAAAAGCAATGTGCAAAATACGGTGTCATTGCCGAAATGAGAAAAAGAGAATGCTACGAAAAGCCAAGTGTGAAGAGAAAAAAGAAATCAGAAGCAGCTAGAAAGAGAAAGCACTAAAATGAATGAGAATATATAAAAAACAAAAGTAATTTTTTAAAATTTACTTTTGTTTTTTTGCTTTTATATAATAAATATATATTTATTTTAACAAAAAAGAGTACAAGTTTATATAAGCTTGTACTCTTTTTTCTATTTAAATAAATTTGAATAAGTTTTTTATTTCATATGATTTAATTAATTTGTATTTTCCAAGTTTCAAATTACCAAGTTCAAGGTTACCTATTTTAGTTCTTTGTAAATGTGTAACATTTAATCCAACAGCTGCACACATTTTTCTAACTTGTCTATTCTTACCTTCATGTATCGTAATTTTTAATTGATCTTTACCAAGTTTTTCTACCATAGCAGGCGCAGTAGTATATCCATCTATATCTACACCTTTTTTTAACTGTGTAATTGTTTGATCAGTTATATTACCAGTTACTTTTGCTATGTAAACTTTATTTATTTTTTCACTAGGATGCATAAGTTTATTTGCAAAATCACCATCATTAGTTAATAGTAACAAACCTTCAGTTTCCATATCAAGTCTTCCTATTGCAAAAACTCTCTCTTCTTCTTTTATAAGATCAATAACACAAGGTCTATCAAATTGTTCGATACTTGTAGTTACATATCCTTCAGGTTTATTTAACATAACATACATTTTCTTTTTAACTAAAGCAATTTTCTTACCTTGTACAGTAACAATGTCTTTAGTTTCATCTACCATAACACCTTGTTCAAATACTACCTTATCATTTATTTTAACTTCTTTATCCGTAATATATAATTCTGCTCTTCTTCTTGAACATACTCCACTTTGTGAAATATACTTATTTAATCTAATCATTCTATCTCCTTTAACATTTTTCTGTTTACTTACATACTATATTATATCATAAGCTTATGTTTATATAAATGACTAGCAAGTTAAAATACTTGCTAGTTTTTTTCTTTATTTTCTAACACATTTAAAATATTTTGAAATTGTGTTGGAATTTCAGATTCAAATTCAACATACTCATTCGAAGTAGGATGTATAAATCCCAATACTCTAGCGTGTAGCATATGACCTTTAACTTTAAACAGTTTATTTTCTGATCCATATGTTAAATCACCTAATAACGGATATCCCATATATTTCATATGTACTCTTATTTGATGGGTTCTACCAGTTTCTAATACAGCTTTTATAAAGGTCATTTTTGAATTATAAAATCTTTTTAAAACAGTTATATGAGTTATACAATTTCTGCTGTTTTTATCTGTAACACACATCATTTTTCTATCTTTAGTTGATCTTCCTATTGGTTGATCAATTGTTATTTTATCATCTTTTATTATACCTTTTACTATTGCAATATATTCTCTTTTTATGGTATGCTCTTTAAACTGCTCTGAAAGCTTTTTGTGAGCATTATCATTTTTTGCTACTACTAATATACCTGTTGTATCTTTGTCAATTCTATGTACTATTCCGGGCCTTATAACGCTATTTATAGTTGATAGTTTATCTTTATGAGAATAAAGCAGACTATTTACCAAAGTATCAGTATAATTACCACTACCTGGATGTACAGTCATACCTTTTGCTTTATTTATAATAATAATATCATCATCTTCAAACATTATATCAATATCTATCTTCTTAGGTTCTATATCTGATACTTTAATAGTAATTTCATTCACTAAAATTTCATCGTTTAATTTCAACGAATACCCAGATTTTACAGATTTGTTATTTACTAATATTTCTTTATCTTCAATTATTTTTTTTATATAACTTCTTGTGTATTCCTCTAAATTATTACTTAAATAAATATCTAATCTAGTACCTACATTTTTTTCATCAACTAAGTATATCATTATCTCACCTTATTTATTATAACATTATTTTATGTAAATGTAAAGTAATAGCCTTAAATGTTGGAGTTATTTAGACTTTTTCTTCTTTATTATTTTAATTAATTTAATAGTTGTACCTTTATTAACAGTTGAATCTATTTCAATCTGGTCCATAAAACTTTCCATTATTGTAAAACCAAGTCCAGCATGTTCTAATTCTGGTTTTGAAGTGTATGTTGGCGTAGTTGCTAATTCTATATCACTTATTCCAATTCCATCATCTTTAACCAATATAGTTACAATATCATCTGTTACAGATTTTATATTTGCTTCAATAACAACTTTGCCTGAATAATTTTCATAACCATGTTCTATAGAATTTGTTACAGCTTCGCTTACAGCAGTTTTTATATCCATTAAATCATCAATAGATATATCTAAATTGGATATGAAAGTAGCTATCGCAATTCTAACTACAGCTATATTTAATGCATTAGAATCTATTTCTATTTTTAGATTATTTTCCATAGCTACTCACTCCTTAAACTAATATTTTTTGTTATGTTAGAAAGTTCCAATACTCTTTTTATACTTTTTGTGGCATTTATAATTGTCATTTTAGAGTCTAGTAACTTAATTAAATTATATCTTCCAATTAAAAGGCCTATCCCACTGCTGTCCATAAATTTAACGTTTGTCAAATTTATGATAAGCTCTTTTGGCTCATACCTCATAATATATCCATCTATTATACTTCTTAAAGCTTTACATGAACTTACATCTAATTCTTCTTCTAAATCAACGTTTAAACTAAAATTTTCATTATCATATGTATATTTCATTATTAAACACCTCAAATATATTTTAGCATATGTAAAATAAGAAAAATGTTGAAATTTGGAAATGCAATAAAAAAGCAGTGAAAATTAATTCACTGTTTTTTTACTAATTTCATTTGTCCATATTATACAATTATACATTTTATTAATTAGTATTTATTTAAAAATTTACAAAAAAAGGTCTGTGAAAATATTCACAGGCCTTGAGATCAAAAATCCATAGGGGTAAGACACTAAGTGCCTGGCATAATGTATCTCATCATTATGCTGGATGGTTTTAGTAATTTCTTGTAACTTGTTTACTTGTAATACCATTTCCAGATACGGATATCACAGCAACGCCGTGACTTCCTTCACTGATAGTAATTCTAACGTGATATACAGTGCTGGAAATTTTAGTAACTGAATAACTAAGATTAGATTCTATATTAGGAGTTGCTGATCCACTAAGGACAACAGATCCAAATATTTCAGTAGCGCCATCAATATGGTCGCCCCAAGTTATTCTAGCAGTAACCTTTACAGGTTCTGGTACTGGTACTGGTACTGGTGTTGGTACTGGTGTTGGTACTGGTGTCGGTACTGGTGTTGGTACTGGTGTTGGTACTGGTGTTGGTACTGGTGTTGGTACTGGTGTTGGTACTGGTGTTGGTACTGGTGTTGGTACTGGTGTTGGTACTGGTGTTGGTACTG
>Ga0209512_1000784_pt1 | contig 46509 bp, 46 predicted proteins | sample frozenSSSSmetaG_FD_184142 | JGI IMG/M metagenome (GOLD analysis project Ga0209512, IMG submission 184142) | Glacier valley bacterial and archeal communities from Borup Fiord, Nunavut, Canada, to study Microbial Dark Matter (Phase II) -... | ecosystem: Environmental > Aquatic > Freshwater > Ice >...
TTATAGTTAACAACAAGTATTCCTTGTATGTCAACTACAGCAACAATCCTAGCATCTTTTTGAGACAACTTTTAACATTGCTTTACTCGTAAGACTATCAGTTAAGCATAAGAAGTACTGAAGAGCCATAATTGTCATGAATAATTAAGTCTATGTAATCAAACTGATTCTATGCTAAATATCAGTAGATTTTGTTGATATTTTAAGCGTTAAAATCTATGATAAATTCAGCTCCACAACTGCGGCAGATGCTCAGCAAAATTTGGCAGTGGCTAAAAAATCTTTTTCAGCCGGCATCAAGTAAAGAGAAAATGGCACCCGTCTATTCTCGGGGTGCTGGTGGTGAGATTCGCCGGGACCCGCCAGTCCTCACTGATGCCGATCTCGAATCTTTGTTTATCGAGCTTCTAGAAGGGGTAAATCAGCAACGTGGGCAAGAGTGGGCGCTCAAATGGTTGAAAAATATTGAACACCGAGTGCCAACTGAGCGGTGGTTACAATGGCTTTCTCGGTTTGGCAATAGACTATTAGCCTCACCAGCACCTCATAATGAATTGGCAGGGCGGATGGTACTGCTGGGTGAGTTGGGTTGTGGGGAGGTTAGTGATGCTACCTATGACATTGGCATGCAACTGCTGATGCGATCGGGAGAAAGAACTTGGGATTATGAGCAATTCACGGATGTACTCGCACCACCACCCGCTGCTCTTGAAGAAATGGTCTGGGAGTACGAGCAAGCAACGGATGTACCTGTAGAGTATGAGCAGGTGATGGATGTACCTGTGGAGTACGAGCAAGCAACGGATGTACCTGTAGAGTACGAGCAGGTGATGGATGTACCTGTGGAGTACGAGCAGGTGATGGATGTTACAAATTTATACGTGATTACACCAGCAGAGCCAAGTCAATCGGTAGCGGCTTGGTTTGAGCAAAGCAATCGACAGAACAGAGTTTTAGAGCCGGAAATCGCCATTCAGTTAGAGCGAAATACTGCAACTGCACCAGGTAATGAAGTCAGAGAATATACAAAAGAAGTAGAGGAGTCAGCTTTTGAGCGCCCTAGGCGTGTTAATGGTGATTTGGAACCAATAGAATCAGCTTTAGCCTCCTACGATAAATCGATTGAATTTAAAGTTGAAGACGATTCAGCTTGGTACAACCGGGGTGTGGCGCTGAGAAAGTTGGGACGAATTGAAGATGCGCTCAGCGCTTTTGACAAAGCGGTCGAAATTAAACCTGATGACTACTCGGCGTGGACTGGGCGAGGTGTAGCTTTAAGGAAGTTGGGGCTAATTGAAGACGCACTCACCTCTTTTGACAAAGCACTCCTGATTAAACCTGATGACTACTCGGCTTTGACTGGGCGGGGTGTGGTGTTAGACAATTTGGGGAGATATGGTGAGGCTTTGGCGTCTTATGACAAAGCAATCCAAATTAAAGCCAACGATTACTCCGCTTGGTATAACCGTGGCGTAGCCCTGGATAATTTGGGCAGATTTAGTGAGGCTTTGACATCATATGACAAAGCTTTGGGTGCTAAACCTGATTTGCACCAAGCTTGGAACAATCGAGGTGTGACACTAGATAATTTGGGACAAATTACAGAAGCGATCGCTTCTTACGACCAAGCGTTAGCGCTGAAACCGGATTTGTATCAAGCTTGGAACAATCGCGGCGTCGCTGTGGTGAAATTAGGCAGAATTGAAGAAGCAATTGCCAATTTCGATCAAGCGATTGCGATCAACCCTGATTATCACTCAGCTTGGACGGCGAGAGGAACTGCACTTTCCGATTTAGGACGAACAGAAGAAGCGATTCTCAGCTTTGATAAAGCTTTGGAAATTAAACCAGATAACCACTCAGCCTGGAATAATCTCGGGAGTGCTCTTTCAGATTCAGGACGTTATGAAGAAGCGATCGCCTATTTTAATAAAGCGGTCGAAATTAAACCTGACGATCACTTAGCTTGGCACAATCTGGGTGTAGCACTCAAACAGTCAGAGCTAATCGCCGAGTCTTTACCTTATTTTGACAAAGCGATTGAAATTCAACCGAACTACGAACCTGCTTGGAGTAATCTGGGATCGGGGTTGAAACAGTTAGGGCGAGAAGAAGAAGCGCTCGTCTGCTACCAAAAAGTAGTTTTACTCAAACCCAGTGACCACTTAACTTGGAATCTTGTCGGTAGCATGCTTTCTGACTTGGGACGATTGGAAGAAGCGTTGGAATATTTTGGCAAAGCGATTGAAGTTAAACCTGACTACGACTCAGCTTGGAATAATCAAGGCGTAGTGTTAGGTAAATTAGGGCGGTTTGAAGAAGCGTTAGTCTCTTTTGACAGAGCGATCGCGCTTCAAGTTGGGGAGCGCTAGATAATAACGTTTAAGTAAGTCTAATTGCTCACTCATAGCTTAATTCAATTGAGTATAACTCCCTATTAGAAAGAGTTATACTTTTTTTATGAATATCTTGTCTGTATAAGTATATTTTTAGACTTTAAATTAAGTAAAATTAAGTAAGGGGATCTGCAGAAGTGCGGTAAGTTTTCCAGATAACTATGTAGCTCAGTACACAATATCACTATAAGTTTTGGCTCGTTTGTGAAGGCACAAAGTAGCAACAAGCAGTTTGAGGTGCTTCGACCAAAACGAGATAAATCAAAATTAATTTGATCTATTGTGCGTACAACTGCAGAAATATACCTATTTAACCGTAGCTAAGCAAAGTATTTAAAGAGTGCCTTTACTGTCATCGTCAGTATACCCCATGCTATGTCCGTCTAGCGATATTTTTTATTTTTCTTCATCCTCACTATCAACACTCTTCTTGTAAATTAACTAATGATAAACTTACCAGATGAAACAGTAATCGCTATTTTTAACTTGCAATGGAAACTGCTACAACTAATAGATGAAGTGACAGAAACTGGATTTGTGATTTTTGAACAGCATGGTAATATTACGACGACTTATGATTTAGAACTCTTGCAAAACGCTAGAGAACGAGCAACATCATATTATGTGCGTCTTTACCAGCTACTGCTACAGGTAACTTTATCTCCAAGTCCCAATCCAGCAATACTCAGCTTATTAGCTCAGTCAATGAACGACGCATCAGCACATGCTGATGCAATTAAAGCAACTGTCAAAGAAGCTCAAAGGGATTGGAATTTTAACTCGGAGAATTGAAGCAGGAGTCAGGAGTCACGCTGTATGCGGGCGATGAGCATGTTTGCTGTGGTGTTTCGCGCTCTTTATCATCCGTCAGTCATCCAGAATTCTACGCTCATCTGACTCCTGACTTCTTGATAAAATCTAGCCTATCCTCATGCATATCTGGTATAAGGTAAACTGATTTAAAATTGCCTGACTAAAAAAACTGTCTAAAGACAGATTAAGAAATAGTGCTTTTCCCAAAATATCATTGTATAAAATAAGAAGAATCAGAATTAAAAACAACTTTATACTCAACCCAAATCCGGGAATTATATTCACTTTTAGAGGTAAGCACTTTTATAAATGGACACTCATGATGTCGTTACTCTCAAAGCTTTCCTCGCAGCGTTAATGCGGCTGGAGGATAGCCTTTCTACAGATTTGCAAAACCACTGTAACGAAATAGGTAAAACTTTCCCTACAGAGATTGCCAAACTTCACACTCTAGTCAAAGATTATTCAGCCTTGAAACAGGAGTATATGGATGCTCGTCTGTGTATGCAAGAGGGAGAGACACAACAGCCACGACAAGATGAATACTCGGTAGAGGGTGACGCAAAACTGATTAATTTCGCGGTGGAAGTTTTAAATGCGACAGATTCTGTTAATTTAGTGAAAAAGGCTTATACAGAATCAACCGAACTGGGAGCAATTCTGTTTAAACTGCGCCGTCAAACCAGTTTTATGGTAAAAGATGCTCAGAATATTCCCGAAGAAGAGTTGTGGGTTTGGCAAAGCCCAACAGCTTGGGCTGAACTAGAAAGCGGACTGAGACAAGCACAAGCTGGAATCGGTCGCTATTTAGGGGATTTTTCCCAATATGCAGATTTGGAGACAGAAGATTAGGTGCAGTTTCAACTGCGATATCAAAGAGAAGCGGAAGCTGTCCTAGCTAACCTTCAACAAACCAGTCCAAAAAAGTATAAGAAAGTATTAAAAATTCTGGGGTTGATGCAAACTAACCTGCGTCACCCCAGCCTCAAAACTCATAAATACGAATCTTTGGTTGGTCCGGGAGGTGAAGAAATATTTGAAGCCTATGTTGAAAATCGCACTCCAGGTGCTTGGCGGATATTTTGGTATTACGGTCCAAATAAAAATATAGTCACCATCTTGGCACTCGCTGCACATCCTTAATCAAGTTGATTTGACACGCGATCGCTAAAAGATGCTAATGTAAATAGTCTTTGGCATAAATTCCAAAATACTTCGCGGCGAATCAGGTTCGAGCATTTAAATCATGTCCTCATTGCGGAAAATCCAAAGCATCTATACCGATGGAGCCTGCACTGGGAATCCCGGTCCCGGTGGTTGGGGTGTTGTCGTCTACTTTACTGATGGCTCTGTTTACGAAATGGGTGATGCAGCTGCCCAGACTACAAATAATCGCATGGAGATGGCAGCTGCGATCGCGGCTCTTAAACTTCTGCAAGCATCAGGTCAAACCCAGCCGGTGACTCTCCACACAGACAGTGAATACCTAATCAACGCTGTCACAAAGTGGATCAAAGGCTGGAAGAAGAAAGGCTGGAAAAAAGCAGATGGAAACCCTGTGCTCAACCAAGACCTGCTGGCTACACTGGATCAACTTAATACCAACCAAGTAAGTTGGGAGCATGTACGTGGTCATGCTGGTAACATTGGCAACGAACGCTGTGATGAAATCGCCCGTAGTTATGCCAAAGGTAAACCTACATTCTTGCAACAATCAGATTTGGCGTCAAAGGTAACAGAATTATCTGAATCTCCAACCACCTCGACGCTAACTTACAATTATCCACCAACCGTCAGCGTCGCTTCAGATATAACCATCATGGAACCATCCACTCCCACGACCGAAGAATTACCCCGCGAGATCAGGGTAGCCCAACTCCGCAACCTAGTGGAAACTCTGCATATTGCTGACGAAATTGCCGAAAAAGGCTATTTGATCGCCAGTTCTGAACTTGCAGATTTAATGGATGTCCACGCTAGTGCTGTCACCAGCCGTGGAGATCAATGGCGTTGGCGCAATTGGATTGTCTCTCGAGTTCGACGCGAAGGAAACCAAATTCTCTGGGAACTAGAACGAGGAGATCAAGTAAATTCCGAAGCTGAAGAATAGACTGATCACCTAATTCTTGTAGAGACGTGTTCGGACGTCTCTTCATTTAACTCCTAAATCCTCAGCCTGTTTAGAATTCAAGCTTTTAATTTTAGGATAAAGTTCAATTACAAACTCTGTACCTTTACTAAATTGCGAAATGCATTTGAGCTTACCTTGATGTTTTTCGACAATAATTTGCTGGCAAATGGAAAGCCCCAAACCATTACTACCCATAGATTTTGTGGTAAAGCACGGTTCAAATATACGCTTTTGAATGTGAGGAAGCATACCTTTACCATTATCCGTAATCCGAATCACAACTTTGCGATCTTTAAATTGTGGAACTTGTATTGTGTCCGTGTTAGGAACTAATGACAAATGGCTTTTCACAACTTCTGTTGTAATCCAAATCTGCGGAATGAAAGCAAAATCATGTTTCATCCTTTCTTCTAAAGCATCTAAAGCATTGTTGAGAATACTCATAAATGCCTGATTTAGCTCCCCTAGATAGCACTCGACTAAGGGTAATTCACCGTAGTCTTTAATCACTTCAATCGCTGCTCTTTGCGGCTGCTCTCGCAAACGATGTTGTAAAATCATCAATGTGCTATCAAGGCAATCATGCAGGTCAGCTTTTTTGAGCTTGTTTTGGTCAAAGCGCGAAAAATCTCCTAAAGCTTGGACAATTTCTTTGATGCGATCAGCACTAGCACGCATTGACCACAGCAATTTAGCAAAGTCTGTCTTCAAAAATTCGAGTTCCAAGGCGTCAATTTCTGATTGTAGAGCCGCAGGCGGTTTAGGATAGTGCCGTTGGTATAGCTCAATTAACCGGATTAAGCCTTGAGCATATTCACTAGCGGGATTGATATTACCGTAGAGAAAGTTAACAGGGTTATTAATTTCGTTAGTAATACCTGCCATTAGTTGACCCAGATTAGCCATTTTTCCCGTTTGCACCAACCGCCCTTGAGTCGTCTGGAGTTCTTGGAGGACAATTTCTAATTGTCGGTTCGTCTCTTGTTCTCGCTGTTGCGACTCTTGCAGTGCTGTTTGTAGTAACTGAGATTCTGTGTTTTTAGTTTGAGCCTGTGACGATGCCAATTGTTCGCAGTGAAAGTGTTCTTTATGCTCAGTAATCTCAGTATAAGTTCCAACAATCCGCACTGGCTTCCCTGATTCATCCCACTCAATTATCTTGCCTTGAGCTAGAATCCATTTCCACTCGCCCGATTTAGCCAACATTCTAAATTCAGCTTGGTAACATTCTCTTCGATGTTCTAAATAGGCATAAAAAATTGCCATCACCCTCGGCAAATCCTCAGGATGTACAAGTTGCTCAAAAGAGTAACCCTGATTGGCGATTTCTTCAATATCATATCCCAGCATCAGTTTCCATTGGGAGTCGTAATAAATTTTGTTAGTGGCAAGATGCCAATCCCACATACCTAAGCCACTAACCTCTAACGCCATTACTAATCGCTGTTTGCCGGGGTGCAACCCAAAAAGCGAATGTTGGGCACTTTTCAAGTCTTGCTGGATTCGTTGCAGTTCTCCTTGTAGAGCAACCCGCTGGTTGCGTTCTACTTGGAGTTCTCTCTCAAGCTGATCGATAGCCGATTGATAGGTTTGCATAACTGCTAGTAACTTTAATAGGTATTGTGAGATTGATGCTGTAAGATGCACTATCTGGGATTCAGTCGAACGACAGCCAAATTGTTAAGTAATTATTAAGGAGCGATCAGCATGATCATCGGACATATCTCAGACAATCACATTATTTTTAGCCGACCAGGGTGATTTAAAACCTAAAAATGTAACCGATCCTGCCACTATTTATCGCCTACGGCGCGAAAATTAGTTACAATTGCGGTGCTTGAGGTTAAGCATTACAGAAAAAATAGTATATTTACTTACACAATTAACATTGAGTTACTGATGAATTGTGTAGATTACAATAACTGTACCTAGCTATGGCTAAGTGTTTCAGAACAATTTAAATTTGTCAATAGCTACTATGTAGCCTTTTTTTGAGTAACTAACTATTTTATCCAGACCACAGGCTACAAATTGCTAATTCTTTTTTTTGTCAATAATCTAGAGAAGTGTCAGACGATCTGAGCAAATGACCAATGACTATAGATGAAGTTGTGCAGTTAGTAAAAGCTAGCCAGATCAATTTGACTCCACTTCAAGAACTTGTGCTACGTCAAGCTTGGGAGGAGAAAACTTATACTAGCATAGCGATGGAAGCACACTACGGAGAAGAGCGAATTCGCAAAGTTGCATCCAAGCTGTGGCAATTGTTAAGTAAGCTTTGGGGACAACCGATCTCTAAAACTAACTTTCGCGTCACTCTAGAGTCGCGCCACCTCACAAAAGCGGATATGCAGTTAATTAAGGAATTCCGCCGCCCGGAAACTATCATCCCCTTAGAGTTCCCTGATAGTCCAGTGGCTACAAATTCTAATTTATACATCACCAGACCACCAGTAGAACAAATTGCCTTCGCGGAAATTACTGAGCCTGGTAGCGTAATATGTATCAAAGGTTCAAGAAGAACGGGGAAAAGCTCCTTGATTCTGCGGATTCTTGCTCACGGCGCACAGCAGGGTTTTCGGACGGTGAGTTTAGACTTTCAACAAGCAGATACAGCCATATTTACCAACCTTGATAAGTTTTTGCGCTGGTTTTGTGCCAACATTGCCCGAGAATTAGATATAGTACCCAAACTCGATGATTACTGGGACGAAGATCTGGGGAGTAAAGTTAGCTGCACGATCTATTTTCAAAGATATTTGTTGGAGAACCTCACTCAACCGCTTCTCTTAGCACTTAACGAAGTCAATCGAGTATTTGAGTACCCAGAAATTGCCCAAGACTTTCTGTCATTACTGCGTTATTGGTACGAACAAGCTAAACAGCTAGAGGTTTGGCAAAAACTGCGCTTAATCGTAGCTTGTTCTACAGAAATTTATATTCCTCTGAATTTACATCAATCTCCATTCAGTATTGGCTTACAACTGAAATTACCTCCCTTTACCGCATTGCAAGTACAAGACCTTGCACAGCGTCACGGACTTTCATGGACAGCAAATGATACGGAACAACTCATGGGGATGGTGGGTGGACATCCTTACCTAGTTCGTTTAGCACTCTATCACCTCGTGACTAACGGTATGGGAGGATTAGAGCAATTGCAACAAGCTCCGATAGAAACGGGAATTTATAGTGACCATTTACGACAATACCTCATTGTCTTGCAAGATGAACCAAAACTAGTGGCTGCTCTTAAACAAGTAATTGAAACGCCAACGAAATTAGAGCCAATAATTGCTTATCGATTGCAAAGTATGGGGTTAGTAAACTTAGAAGGCGATCGCGCTACTATTTCCAATGAATTATACCGCTTATATTTCCAACAGCAGTTACTCAAGAGTGTTGATTTCAGTTCTGATCGCATCCACCAATTAGAGAAAGAAAACCAAGAGTTACGCTATCTCTCATCATTAGATGAGCTAACTCAAATTCCTCATCGGCGCTATTTTGATACATACTTACAAATAGAATGGAAACACGCCACCGAGCGCCAGACCCCACTGGGTTTGATTTTGTGTGACATTGACTACTTCAAGATTTATAACAAAACCTATGGCACTTCCGCTGGAGACGATTGTTTACGACAAATTGCAGCGGCGATCCGCATGTGTTTGCAGCGGCGCTTTGATCGCACAAAAGCGGGAAATGATTTAGTCGCGCGTTATGGTGGGGAAGAATTTGCGATGATTTTGCCTCAAGCAGATGTCACCACGGCTGTTTATATCGCCGAAAATATCCGTTCTGCGGTGAAAGCTTTGGCAATTAAGTGTAAATATCCGGGGATCGGCGGTCTACCAGCGACAGTTTTAACCGTCAGTTTAGGCGTTGCTAGTATCGTTCCTCAAGCAAACGACGATCCGACGACTTTAATTCAGGCGGCTGAGCAAGGTGTTTATCAATCAAAAAGAAAAGGGCGCGATCGCGTTACTCTGAGTTAGGGAAACTTAACGACGATCGGGAAACTATCTTCTTCAGGTTGTAGTCCATTTTTAGAAAAAATCTAAAATTGACACAACAACCGCTGAGTAATTTTACTAAATAAACGGCGACACTAAGCCTAAATGACGAGCGAAAAATTCAAGTATCTTTTCCTAAAAAACTCTGGATTGATGGTACACAATCTCAACGGAATGGCGTAACTAACTTTGTCATCTCTCATTTGATTCGTCAAAGTGAAGTCACTAAACTGAAAGTTGCTGATTTTGGTAATAGTGGCTCTAATCTCAATCTCAATATGGTAGATCTAGCTAGTAAATCTGATTTAGTTGCAACTGAATTCAAGATTAAGTACCGCACCTCAGAAGAAGATCGCAATCGCTCTGATTTTGAAACAAGATACGAAGGCAACATTCCGTCTGAGTTAGTCACCCGTGACCACAACCGTTTTATAATCGCTTTAGGAAAGTTACCCATTAATTCTAATTTTCTGCGCTCAGGTGTAGGAGTTGAGATTGAGTTAGTAGCAACTCGCTCTTTAGGAGGGAACTCTACTGAGCAAAAAATTGACTGGGAAGGAAGTGTGAGATAGTATTGATACAAAATATTACGTTTCATCAAGCTGATTAGTAGTACGATCGCTTAGGATTAATTTTGTCTACTAGACATTTCCGAAAACGATACAGAGGCGCAGTGCCCTGCGCCCTTACCAAGGCTTTTTGGTAACGCATAATTTATTTCTGGAGATGTCTAATGATTCGCAAATCAAAAATCTAAATTCACTAATTATTTAAGAATTTGACCAGTTTTGTCCACCATAAAATAAATAAGTTTCCTGATTATAATACTTTCATTCTATGAGTTTTTAGCTAATAATATTTTTTTAACAAAAGTCCTATTAGCTCGAAGATATGCCAAATTTTTGCTTCACGTTTAGCACTCTTTCTGTTAAGTCTGCGAAACGCCTTTTCAGTTTGCTTTCTTTACTTGAAAATATATTTGAAAAATAGTCTGTAATATTTTTAAACACAGTGCAGCATCAATGCAATGCCAGCCCCAATTACTAATATCACCTTTTTTCAGTGACAAATGCGTATTTACACTGTAGCGCAAGTATTATTTAGCACGCCAGCATAATTGTGCAGTGTCAAAAAGTACATGTTAGTTACCATAACAGTTAAGCGAGCAGAACAGATAAACAGTCAAAAGTTGAGCAATCGCGAGTTGGAGGTGCTACCCTTGATCGCAAATAGCAAAAATAACCAGTAATTAGCACGGTCCTAAATACCGCCATCAAGTAGAGTTTTTCCATACCAATAATACTTTTGGCAAGTTGAACGTTAGTGTTCAGAAACAAATGCTACTAATCGCGCCAAATCGAAGGATTGTAAAGCTGCAAATTTGATGAGGCGATAGTATATTCTCAATATCGGATTTTGAAACATTCAAAAATAGACAATAAGCTAATGGTGAAAGTGATTTAATTTTGGAAACTTAATATACCTATTTAGTTGTGCTTTTTACACCTTAAAACAAAATTATAGTTTAGGAAGAAAATGGCATGAACAAATTATCAAATTTGTTTAAGGATATCCATCTGAAAGTTGCAAAGAAACAGATTGTGAAAAATAATAATAATTTTAATTCCAGCGTTACGAACATGTTAAATTCTGCTTTTAGATGGTTTGATATCTGTCTTAAAAATTTGCCTTTGGAACCAACTTATCAACAACTTACATATAAATCAGTCATTGCTTATTTTATAGAGCAAACTCCATCAGATCCAAAAGTCAGTAAAGGTGCTATGCTTCGCCAATGTAATCCTAGGGGAGGACTGACTATAATTCAAATATTTTTGGATGAGCAGAATGAATTAATTTGCCAATCTAATGGTAAACCTTATGGTCGGAGGTTAGTCGTTCAAGAGATGGATGAAGAAGTAACAAATTGTTTTGGGAAAGAAGATATTATTATTTTTGAGTGAGGATGATTATGGTTGAGCCAATTAGTGGCATCTTTGGATTAATTTATCAGGCATTGATTGCAGCCGCAAAAGTACTGGTAGCGATTATAACTGTTCTTCTAACCTTTGGACAAATTGTTGATTGGTTCCGAAATAGACAAGAGTTAGTTGCATCTGACAAAGATAATATTGCAGTTACTCTTAAAACAAAACTGGAAAGTGGTGATTTCAGAATGGTTCAAGGAATATTTAATAAAAGAACCAATAAGACTATTGATGCTAAAGTAATTCAATGTTCAGATATTGATGGAAAACTGAAAAAAATTCATGATAATAGAGAGCTTGCTGTTTATACTTAAGCAACTATTTTGTTGCATTCTAAAAGCAAGCGCATGTAAATCGTGAACCATTTGACTAGTAAGCATTCCAGATTTTAGAAGTAAAACTAAGTAATCAGCTAAACCTTTACTTAGCATTTCAAAAATAAAATATTTTTACACTGATAATTGGATTTTTTACGAGGTAAGAACGTAATGCTTTTGTGGTTAATTTTAGGTGTGGTGACAGGAATTTTTATTATAACTTTAACATGGACTGCTATCTCTGAATGGTTTGCTGATAACAAAACTGTGGATAGTGCCTATGGTCAGCTGATTAAAAAAACGCTTGCTAATGGGAACTATAAGGTGATTGGAGGAATTTTCAATAAATCTGGAACTCGGACTGCTATTCAGGCTTGGGAGACTGATGAATTAGATGAAAAAATCAACAATAAGTTTGGTAAATCTAATCAGATCCGTCTTAAACTCTAAAAGTAGTGTTAAAGTCCATAAATAATTATAAGGAATATGAAATTGAGTAAAAATCGAGAGCTATTTATTAATGGTATTCCTAGTAATGTCTCAGAGACTGATGCAGCGATATACCGTTCTAGAATCTTAACAGCAACTAATAATTTCTTAGACGACACTGGAATTAAAGATATTGAAGTTTCAGTAAATAATACTCTATCTAATGTTCAAAAAAAAGCTATAAATAATATTCATCAAGACAAAAGCAATGATGATGAATTAACATTAGAAAAACGCGCGTTTAAGTACGTTTCTAAGCTGCCTTTACATGATTTTGAAAAATTAGTTTTTCCGGCAGATGTAAAAGAAGAAATCGAGTTTATAGTTCAATCAATTTCAGCACTAAACATAGTTCATGAGACTTTGAATTACAAAGTAATTAAACCTGTTCGGCGGCGTGGCTTTATTCTAGATGGAAAGCCTGGGACAGGTAAAACTGCGCTGGCTCATGCTATTGCCAAAAGACTTGATTTGTTGATTTTAAGTGTAACAGCGGCAGATATTGAAAGTAAATTTCATGGCGAGGGTTCACAGAATCTTCAAGCCGCTTTTTATGCTGCCCAGCGTGATCGAGCTTTACTTCATATCGAAGAAGCTGACTCAATATGTTCACAGCGATTACCCGAAAATAATTCGGGATCTGAACAAGCAATTAACTCGCTACGTAATCAGCTTTTTAGTTGCTTGGATAACTATCCGGTACTGACAATTTGTACAACAAATTTTGTGAAAAGCTTTGATAAGGCATTAGAAACACGGCTACGTCGTCTGAATATTCCAATGCCAGACGAAAAATCTCGCAAGCAAATTTGGCATAGATGTTTATACTTACCGAATAAGCTGTTATTAGCTGATGATGTATCTATTGATGAACTAGCTAAGGTAGATGACATTTGTGGTCGAGAAATTTCTGATGCTGTAGAAGATACTATCCTAAAAGCTGTCATAGATGCTAAAAAACTGGGAGAAACATCTTTAATGAGACCTGTTGAACAAAAAAATCTTCTCTCAGCGATTGAGGCTGCTAAAAGTCGACGGTTTAATGAGCAAGAAACTCGAAGGCTAACTTTATCAGAAAAGCAAAAAGGGGAAGAAGAGATTCAGTCAGCTTTAAGTACAAAAGAGCTAAATGGAGTTTGAATTAAGTCCCAGAATCGCAATATTGAAAAGAGAGCTTGTTTTATTTACCAATCTAAGCAGATTACATCTGCACTTTGCTATTAAAATACACCGTTTTTGTGACAGTTATTACTGCAAGTGCGTTAGTTCCGGGAAATAACCATAAAATACAGACATAATCCTACTTCATAGATGCATATCAATTGAGGAAAAATATTGCGTTTAATCCCATTATTCATCAATCTAACAGCTATAATAATTACAGTCGTGAGCCTGATAGCTTTATGGTTAAAACGCTAGCAATTTCTAAAAGTATCACAACAATGGAGGAAATTGAACAAAAGTTCAACTTGCTCCCAACGAGTAACGATCAGTTTTTTACAGAGTGGTTTCAAGAACTACCTGAACTCACTGATGAGGAAAAACTAGCCCTAGACAAAATTCACCAAAGATTTTTTCGCCACAGAAAGCGTGGTGAATTGGCTGAAGGGACTGTAAATCTTTTACTGGTATCGCCTTTATTAGAACTGGCAGGTTTTTTCGACGAACCTTTCTTTATCAGCACTGAATCTCAGGTAGAGATTATACTTGAAGACCATGATGAAATTTTGCGAGGTCGTATTGATACGTTGGTAATTCACCAAAAACTTTGGGTACTAGTAGTAGAATCAAAACGGTCGATCTCAATGGAAGCGGCGATTCCTCAAGCATTGACTTATATGATGGGCAATCCTAACCCAGAAAAGCCAGTGTACGGCTTAGTATGTGATGGTAGTCTATTTATGTTTATTAAAGTGCTGGCACAAGACCCGCCACAATATGATTTTTCTGATACTTTCTCACTACTATTATTACGGCAAAACAAATTATACGAAATATTAAGTGTTCTCAAGCGTATCGGTAGTGCGATCGCTTAAAATTAATTTTGCTAATTGAGCGCAAGAAAAACTAAATGGCTGGTCATTGGATGCTGGTGCATCGAAAGTTCAGGCAGCGATATATAATGTATCCTAAATTTACTAACGATGCCAAGGTAGAAAAGCCCCAATGACATCCAGAAAACGTTGGTATGTAAAGGCATTCAAGCTTACCTTAATTTTGGTGCTAGTGCTGCTGGTGTCGTTAGCCGGATTTGTAACATATATTGTGCCGCGATCGTTTCCCTTAGAAAGTGGCACAATTCAATTACCAGGACTCAAAACTGAAGTCAAAGTCCAGCACGACCAGTTCGGGATTCCGCACATTTGGGCTACCAATTCTCACGATTTGTTCATGGCGCAAGGTTATGTCCACGCCCAAGACCGCTTCTGGCAAATGGACTTTTGGCGACACGTCGGTTCGGGACGACTAGCAGAAATGTTTGGTAAATCCTCAGTAGATACAGATAAGTATCTGCGAACAATGGGTTGGGCAAGAGTAGCGCAGCAAGAAATCGCCCAACTCGATTCCCAAATCAAGGCAGACTTGCAAGCTTACGCCGATGGTGTAAATAATTATCTGGCGGAACACCAAGATAGTACACTCAGCCTAGAATATGCTGTTTTAAAATTGCTTAATCATAATTATAAACCCGAACCTTGGCAACCGTTACACTCCATAACTTGGGGAAAAGTCATGGCTTACGACCTGGGTAGAAACCTCGGTCAAGAAGTTGAACGCACCATTCTCCTGAAAACTCTCACTCCCGCCCAGGTAGAGGAACTTTTTCCACCTTATCCTGAAGATCATCCAGTTATTGCACCTAACTTTAAAATCGGGGAGGGAGGAAGGGAGGAGTGGGGGAGGGGGGGAGTGATCTCTTCTTCCATTACCCCGACTATAGAGGCAATCAGCAAACAGGCGATCGCTTTAGAAAAACTCTCATTTTCTACAGGAGTAGGTATTGGTTCTAATAACTGGGTGATATCTGGTCAGCGCACAAATACAGGCAAGCCAATATTGGCAAATGATCCTCATTTATCAGCACAAATGCCATCTATTTGGTACGAGGTTGGTCTGCACTGCACGCCTCAAAGCGCTGAGTGTCCCTATAATGTGACAGGCTTTTCTTTTGCCGGAATGTTAGGAGTGATTGTTGGTCATAGCGATCGCATTGCCTGGGGTGTGACTAACACGCAATCAGATGTCATGGACTTATATATAGAAAAGCTCAACCCAGATAACCTTAACCAATATCAGGTCAATGGCAAATGGGTAGATATGCAATTGTTAAAAGAGACAATTCAAGTAGCTGGGAGTCAGCCAATTGTCCAAACAATCCGTTACACCCGCCACGGTCCCATCCTCTCTGATGTTTCTCGTAGGCAGTTTAGTCAAAATCAGCGGGTAGAAATACCCCCCAACCATGCTGTTGCCCTGCGCTGGACAGCTTTGGAACCTTCTCGATTGATATACGCAATTCCGGAAATAAATCGCGCCCAAAACTGGCAAGAATTCCGCGTTGCTGTCCGCGACTTTGACGTGCCATCCCAAAACATGGTATATGCTGACGTGGAAGGAAATATCGGCTACCAAATGCCTGGTAAAATCCCCATCCGTGCTAAGGGCGATGGGCGGTATCCGGTTCCTGGTTGGACTAACGAATACGAGTGGCGCGGCTATATTGACTTTGAGCAATTACCGCGAAGTTTCAATCCACCCCAAGGTTATGTTGCAACTGCTAATAACTTAGTTGCAAATAATTACCCATACCCGATCACCACAGACTGGGTTTATGGCTACCGCGCCCAGCGGATTACTGAGATGATTTCCCAAGTTAAGCAGCCTATTTCTCTGATAGATGTACAGCACATTCAAGGCGATACTAAAAATCTGAATGCACAGACGTTAATACCACTACTGCGATCGATATCTTTTGATACTTCTCATTTGGTAGCAGCCCACAAGCTATTATTAAATTGGAACTTGCAACTCGAAATGGAATCACCAGCGGCTGTTTTATTTGAAGTGTTTTGGAAGCACTTGCTAGCCGACACTTTTCACGATCAATTGCCTAAGGATTACTTTCCCGATGGCGGCGATCGCTGGTATGCTGTAGTCAGAAATTTAGTCACACAAATTAACAATCCTTGGTGGGACAACCGCAACACTCCAGCCGTAGAAAACCTGGATCAGATCCTCCGTCAAGCCTTTACCGAAGCTGTGGATGAACTAGAAAGCACTCAAAGCAAAGATCCAAACAATTGGCGGTGGGGTAAGTTGCATACCGTCACTTTTCGCAATGCGACTTTGGGTAAATCAGGAGTTGCACCGATTGAAGCTTTGTTTAATCGCGGTGCTTTTCCCACTTCAGGTAATGGTGAAACTGTCAATGCTAACCGTTGGAAGGCGAACAAATCTTACGAGGTGACTGATATCCCTTCCATGCGGATGATTGTTGATTTATCAAATTTAGACAATTCCCTGGCTATTCACAGCCCAGGACAATCAGGTCACGCCTTCCATCCACACTACATTGACATGGTTAACCGCTGGCGTAAGATTGAATACCACCCTATGCTGTGGTCAGAAAAAACAATAACAGCCAACACTGCTTCTACACTGAGGCTAATCCCAAGTCAATCGAGCAATCCTATTTAAGAAAATAGCTTCGTGTTCTTTTCGCTACTGTCTACGAAGCATCTCGTTATTTTAGGAAATTCTTAAGTTGCAATTAAATTGCTAAAAATGCCTTGTGTCAGCAGTCAAAAGAAGTCAGCATTAGTTTATTCATCGCTAAAGCAGTGCTAATGGTATCGACTGAATGGGAAATAATCAATTGTTTTGTCGTATCCCTGCATTTATCGGAAATATTTGTCTAGTCTTCCTAAAAAGATTGAGGAATGAGTGAATAATATTTTCCAGTTATTCGTATTTAGCATTCCAAATTAATTAGGTTAAAAAAATAAGTGGAAGATGCAAATGAAAATCAATCTACCAAATAAAATTACACTGAAACAAGAGCAAAACTGGGAGAATTTATTCGGTTATCTTATTTCCTCCCATGAAGGTATTGCCTGGTATGGGATATGGACTACTTATTCTCCAGAAAAAAAAGTATTGAAATCCTATCAAGGTATTAGAGAATTTTGCGCTACAGAGCCAACAGTGATTACTCACACTAATAAATACACATACGCAGACGAAAGTAAAGAGCAAAAAACTTGGAAAATTAACAAGCAATCTTGTAATCAACCTGACGGATTAGTTCACCCAGCACTACCTGCTATGAGGTCACTATCCTTTGGTCAGGGTGCTACTGCTGGTGTTTCTAAAATACTGGAAAAAGGTAATAAATTTGGTGTTGAATTATTTTTTCGATATCAAGACTGGCGAAGTAGTATTGTCATTATTTATGAGGAAGATGGTAATTTAGCGAGAATTACTCATATCCGTGAACATCGAGGTAGCTTTCCGAGTACACCAGGTTCAGAAGTTAAAAATATTACTGGTATGTGGTTGGGAAGCACACAAGAAATGACTCCTGATTTAATAATATCAGCAGCTGCAGAAACAATACTGGTACCTCCATCTGAGAGTCAAAACAAAACTATTTTCTTTCCTGATGGAGTTGTCTTACATGTTCCTCAGGCTGTGCAAGTTGGCGAAGAATTCGCTTTAATAGCTGGTAAATTTGTCAGCAACCACGAATACAAACAGCTAACTGCTAAATATGACAAATCTGGTGCCTTTAAAGCATTAATTTCCGAAACATTCCAACTGCAATCTTGAAAAGTAAATTTCACGACATAGTTTTCTGTACTTCAGGCGATAAAGAGGAGATTGTCGCGCTACGTCGAGCACAAGCGGATTCATCAAGAACAGATATCCTGAGCTTACTCCTGTCTGCGAGGGATGAAGCCGGTGAGTTGATGACAGACCAAGAATTACGTGATGAGTTGTTAACTTTATTAATAGCAGGTCAAGAGACAACTGCTACTGCTTTGGCTTGGGCTTTATACTGGATTCATAGTAATTACAGGTAAAAAGCTAAGTTAGATCAATATAAGTCTTGTACAATGAATTCCCAACTTAATCAAAGACAAAATGTAAAGGTTAGTAAAAATCAGCTATCTGTTTTGGTGAAAATGATAGTAGTACCAGCTTTTTTATTGGTTAGCGGAATACTTCTCAAAGAGTTAAAACTCAGAGACAATACTGCTGTTAGTTTAACTATTGCTAGTCAATTAAATGGACAGGTTGAAAAATTTTATAAAGTCAGTAAGAACATATCTGAGAAAGATAATATTCAGGAAATAAAGGGTGCAAAAGCAGTAGTTATTAATACCCAAAATAGTCCGGCAGTTAATAATACTAGTTCAAAATCAGTTTTTCTGAAGCATGATGATACATCAGTTAAATCTGTTGCCATTAGTGCAGATGGACAGTATATAGTTACTGGTGACAATCAAGGTAAAGTATGGTTGTGGGATGCAAATGGCAATCGTATTGCAAAACCTTTTGCGGCTCACAAACAAGGAGTTGTTGTACTTGGTATTAATGTTAATTCACAAACTAATGATATCACTGTAATTAGTGGTGATAATGCAGGAGAAGTTAAAATTTGGAAACTAAAAATTAATACCAATACTGGCAATTAGGAATAATCAAATAAATCTAAGCAACAGCTTAAAATGGCTTGTGTTTGACAGCAGATTAAGCAGAAAACGTGACTAAGAAACTCAAAGCGTATTTCCATAAATTTATAATTTATCACCATTGAAAGGCTTTACAACTCCAGCATCATCAATTAATTTCACCGAGCCAGGAAGCAAAGATTCCAACAATCCGCTAATTCGAGCAATTAATGGTAGCAGGTAATCTGGGCGCGTACTATAAACATCCAACACCACAATTCGTAATGTCAGGTCACGAAGATTCTGTTGATAAGGCAAGTTCTTATCTGCTGTAATGAACACATCAAAAAGATCTGCCTGTGCTAAAGCTAAAAGTTCTCGGTCTTTTACGCCACGCCAACCCATCTCATCTACATTTTTCACTATGTGTCCTGCATCCACAAGTGATTTCTTTAGCTTCCTGCTTAACAAATTTTCATCAAGCAGAATGTACACGGATGGTTCGCTCCTGCTCCAACATTGCTTTTGCCATCACTTCTAAAACTAGCAATACTTGATGCTGCAAGTGTGGAAAGTCTTCTAAAAATTCAGCTAAGCCTGCTTCACCTTCTAGGTAATCAAAAAATGTTTGCAATGGAACGCGTGTTCCAGCAAAAACTGGAGTTCCACTCATAATCTCTGGATCAGAGTAAATAATTTTTTGGTTACGTAAATATGCTTGAATTTCCATTTTACAAGTACTCACTATCTAGTGAATATGAGAGTTTTGACTTATTATAGCTTGAGTCATAAAATTGACGGTGTTCCAATATATGATTAAATATATCGCAGATTTATCAAATACATGACGTAAAATGCATTATGCATCGAGACTCAATATTTTACAAACTGTTTCAACAATCCCCCACACTGCTATTTGAACTATTGACAAATCCGCCAACAAATGCAGATGCTTATCGATTTGATTCGGTAGCTGTCAAAGAACCGAAATTTGAGATTGACGGCGTATTTTTGCCACCAGAGAACGAAGGCGCAGGAGTAGTTTATTTTTGTGAAGTGCAATTTCAGAAAGATGAACTGCTTTATGAAAGGTTATTTGCAGAGTCTTCATTATACTTCTATCGCAACCGCGCCAGATTCAGCGACTGGCAAGCAGTGCTCATTTACCCGAATCGCAGTACCGAACAAAGCGATATTTATCCTCATCGAACCCTACTCAATGGAGAGCAAGTGCATCGGGTGTATTTGGATGAATTAGGGGATATCCGCCAATTACCTCTGTGGGTAGCACTGATGGTGCTAACTACCCTAGAAGAGAACCAAGCGCCTGAAGAAGCAAGACACTTGTTAACAAGAACTAGTCAAGAAGTACCATCGACCTCAAGTCAAGCCATAATAGAGATGGTGACGACGATCATGGTATACAAATTTACACAGTTGAGCAGAGCAGAGGTAGAGTTTATGCTAGGGATAACGCTACAAGAAACGCGAGTGTACCGCGAAATTAAAGAAGAAGGACAACAGTCCGAGGCAGCTAAACTTGTGATTCGACTGATGAATAAGCGGATTGGGCAGAAACTTTCTGAGGAACTAGTTCTCTTGATTTCTGGTTTACCATTGCCTGTTCTCGAAGATCTCAGCGAAGCACTGTTAGATTTTACTACCTTGGCTGATTTGCAGGCTTGGTTGGAGAATGCCTCTTAAAGCAGGTTATAGGTCAGCCGCTTACGTTCATACCCTCATCAACATGATAGGCGTAGCGTAAGGCTTCCGGCTGATCGTATGCTATTTTCACAACTATATAAATCAGACAGATATCTAATTACAGGCTTAAGTTGAACTTAACTTGCTAAAGTTGCCTGGTGTAATTAGAAAATAGTGTGCAGACTTACATTATCAGCTTTACGTATTGATTTTGTACAACAATCTATTTAACAGACCAATACATTTATTGATTGCTCAATTAAGAGTGATGATCAACTTGGATAAATAAAAAAAGGTAGATTAAGTGACTACTAATATTTTAAATCCTTCCCCATCTCACGCCAATCGCTTTTCTACGCTAGTTAACCTGCTAAGTGATAGAGCACAAAACCAATCTGATGATAAAGGTTATATATTTATTCAAGGTGGAGAAGAGATCGGCAGCCTAACTTACGGGCAGTTGCATCTAAAAGCAAAAGCGATCGCCGCGAAGATGCAATCACTAAAATTAGCTGGAGAGCGTGCTTTACTCCTCTATCAACCAGGTCTTGATTTCATTGCCGCCTTTTTTGGGTGTTTATATGCCGGAGTCATCGCAGTTCCCGCCAATCCACCAAGAAAAAATCGTAGTTTCTCAAGGTTGCAAGCAATTACAGCAGATGCTCAAGCGAAAGTAGTTTTGACTGAGACTGGCTTATTAGAAAGCCGAAAACAATGCTTTGAAGAAAATTTAGAACTTGCTGAATTGACTTGGTTAGCTACAGATGAATTAAATAGTGATGCTTCGTCATGGCAGCAACCAGAAATCGATTCAGAAAGCCTAGCATTTTTACAATACACATCAGGTTCAACAGGTAACCCCAAAGGTGTAGTAGTCAGTCATGGCAATCTCTTGCATAACTTAGCCCTCATCCACAAATGTTTTGGGCATACAGTTAATAGTAAAGGTGTCATTTGGTTGCCACCCTATCATGATATGGGCTTGATTGGTGGTATTTTACAATTTATTTATGGCGGTATTCCATTAGTATTGATGTCGCCTGTAGATTTCATCCAAAAGCCGATTCGGTGGCTACAGGCTATTTCCCGCTATAAAGCAACTACCAGTGGTGGACCCAATTTTGCCTATGACTTGTGTGTCAACAAGATTAAGCCAGAACAAATAGCAAGCCTTGACCTGAGTAGTTGGGAAGTGGCTTTTAATGGTGCTGAGCTAGTTCGTGCTCAAACGTTAGAACGGTTTGCTCAAACTTTTGCTGATTGTGGCTTTCGCAAACAGGCATTTTACCCTTGTTATGGCATGGCGGAAACTACTTTGTTTGTTTCTGGAGGTTTGAAAGCAGAACCACCAATTATTCGCTTTGTCCAAGAAACAGAGTTATTACAAAATCGAGTTGTTCTGAGGGATAAAATCTCAGTAGATTCTAAAGGAATTGTCAGTTGTGGTCGCAATTGGTCAGAGCAAAAAATTAAGATTGTAAATCCTGAATCTTTGATTAAATGTGGCGCTCAAGAAGTGGGAGAGATTTGGGTTGATGGAGAAAGTGTGGCTCAGGGTTATTGGCAAAAACCAGAACAAACCCAAGAAACTTTTAATGCTTATTTAGCAGATACAAGAGAGGGACCATTTTTACGCACCGGAGACTTAGGATTTTTGCAAGATGGTGAATTGTTTGTCACTGGAAGAATCAAAGATTTGATTATCATCCGAGGACAAAACCATTATCCTCAAGATATTGAATCGACAGTCCAGCAGTGTCATCCAGCATTACGACCAGATTGTGGAGCCGCTTTTTCCGTGGAAGTCAAGGATGAAGAACGATTAGTAATTGTTCAGGAGGTAGAGCGGAATTACTTACGGGATCTGGATGTGCAAAAGGTAATAGGAAATGTAAACGAGGCTGTAACAGCACAGTATGGATTACAGGTTTACGCTACTGTCCTAGTCAAAACTGGTAGTATTCCCAAGACAAGCAGTGGTAAGATTCAGCATTATGCTTGTCGAACTGCATTTCTCAATGGCAGTTTAAATGTGCTGGAACAAAGTGAAGGATAGTATTTAGCAGTGAGGGAGTTTTTTTAAGACACCGTATCTTCTACAGATCCTAAAGCTAAGAGCGCCGCCCTCTGCGCTAAGGTTAACCCAGTTGTACCGGCAATGTTCATCCCCTCGTAAAGGCGATCGCTTCTGAATGTACTTGTACACTCTCCAGTATTAATATCCCAAAACTTAATTATATCATCCGTACTACCACTTAACAAAGTTGTACCACAAGGACTCCATGCTACAGACCAAACCTTATTTGTATGTCCTTGCAATACCTTAAGGCACGTACCTTGCGCTGCATCCCACAATCTCACCGTACCGTCTTCAGAGCCACTTGCTAAAATGTTACCATCAGGACTCCAAGACACTGTCCAAATGCGATTGGTATGACCGCTCAATACCAAGCAACACTCACTTTGTTCCACATCCCACAAATAGATTGAACAATCATCACTGCCAACAGCTATTTGGCGACTATCTGGAGCGAAGCTAAGTGCCAACAAAGTGTGATTTGTATCATACTTTAATACTTTGAGACAAGTACCCGTCTGTAAATCCCATAAGCGAATCGAACCGTCAACACTACAACTTGCTAAAAGTGCTTCTGGATTATTATTTAAATCCAAGCTAGGTGCATAACTTACAGCAGTAACCCAATCAGTATGACCTGGCAATATATTTATTGCTTCACCTGTCTGGATATCCCATACCCTCACAGTAGAGTCACTACTACCACTTGCGATTCTGTGACCATCTGGACTCCAAGATATATCCCACACTTGATTAGTGTGACCAGACAACACTCTTAAAGCTTCGCCTGTTTCGATATCCCACAACCGGACTGTACCATCTGCACAGCCACCTGCCAGGAGTTGTAAGTTTTGACCGTTAACGGAGTTCATCGGTGCATGCTCAAGTGCTAATACTCCACAGTTGTGCTCCTGAAACTCCTTCCGCAACTGACCATTAGAGACATTCCATAACCTGACACTACAGTCATCGCTACCACTGGCTACAGTCAAACCATCTAAACTCCAAGCAACTGAGCGTACTGATTTAGATTGTCCCTGTAATACTTTGAAACATTTACCTTGCCGCACATCCCAAAATCGGACACTGGCGTCGTGACTGCCACTAGCTAGAGTTTTACCATCAGGACTCCAAGCCACCGACCAAATTGCACTTGTATGTCCCAGCAAAATTTTCAGACACCGACCAAGTGGCACATCCCATAATCGAAGAGAAAAATCAGAGCCAGAGCCAGAGCCGCTAGCTAGAGTGCTACCATCAGGACTCCATGCTACCGACCAGAGCAAACCAGTATGACCCTCTAAAACCCTTAAGCACCTGCCGGTTTTTTGATCCCACAACCGAATCGAGGAGTCAAAACTACCACTTGCTAAGGTGCAACCATCCGGACTGAAGTCCAATGAGCCGATCATACGGGTGTGACCGTGTAATACGTGGTCACACTGACCATTGCTGACAGACCATAACCGAATGGAGGAGTCAAAACTACCACTTGCCAAGGTGCAACCATCGGCACTAAAGCTGACCGCCGAGACTACGTGAGTGTGACCTTGAAATATTCTGACGCAGTTGCCTGTGTTAACATCCCACAAACGAATAGTTTGATCTGAACTACAAGTTGCTATCTGGCAACCATCTGGACTCCAAGCATGCGACCAGATCTGTGCAGTGTGACCTAGTAACTCTCTGAAATTGTTACCTGTTTGAGTATCCCACAATCTAACAACATTATCTTCTCTACTACTTGCCAAGATACTGCCATCCGGGCTGAAAGTGACAACCGATATCGAACTATAATTTTCTTGAAGTGTTAAAAGAAGTTGATAATTCTCGACTCGGCGTAAGTAAATGTTACCGTCATTATCACTTATGGCTAACAAATTGCCATCTGGGCTAAACGCTACCGACCTCACATCACTTAAGTTTTCCGCAAATACAGACTTGTTAAAAGCTGAAGAATGGAAATTAGTTCCAGCTAAATTGACATGCTGTAAGTCAGCTTGCAAAATGGTCAGATTTGAGAAATCATACCCCCGTAAATCTACTTGCAAATATGCTAACAAATTGAAGATATTTCCTGCCACATACCCGACGATGATTGCAGCTTGATGTCTTTGCTGCTCTAATACATCATTTAGCAAAAGTACCAATTTCTCTTGACTTCCCAACTCGCTCAGCAGTTGCTCAAGTAAGGGTTGTAAAATTAGTTGCTTTTGTGTGTCTCGGATATAGTCTTTAGCTGTTGCCTTGATTAAAGCATGGGTCTGAAATAAGGGTGTATAGTTTTGAGATTTGGGATTTGGGATTTGGGATTCTTGGGCTGTTTCAACTGCTTGTATTGATCCCCACACCCCGCGCCCTACACCCCACACCCTAAATTCTTGACAAACCTGTTCAACCAATCTTTGAGTGGTATATTCCATCACCACTGGTTGCAGGAGAAAATGCTCACCGCTTTTTTCAATTAATGAGCGTTGCAACAGGGCTTTGATTGCCGATGGTAACTGATGCTTGGTTGAAGATCTAATCAGATCTTCAGTAATATCGGCGAAGGATACTGGTTCTCTATTAATTGCCAGCCAGTACATCACTTCTTCTTCTACTGCCGACAAACGATGAAACTGGGATTCTAACAAGTTGCTAATGTCCTCAAAAATCAGTACCCCCTCTTCCCTATACTCTAAAACCGAGGCAATCCTACCGTTGAAAATCTCTTGGGTTCCGGCTGCTACGATCTTGAGTGCGAGAGGATTGCCCCCATAATGCTCGACTAGCACCTGCCACTCTTGTTCTGTACCCGTAAATTTTCCTTTTTGCTGGAATAACTCTTGTGCCTCTGTAGAATTTAACCCCTTCAGAACGAGACTTTGCACCCCACATCCCTCTCCTTCTAACGGGATCATTTCACTTGGTTTTTCTCTGGAGGTGAACAGAATGCAGCTAGAGTGAGGTACTTCCCCAACCCTCTTCAGTAATTGACTGTATCCTTCGTAAAGAGAACGACATTGCCCCGCGCGATCCCCACTGCATAAAACTGTCTCCACATTGTCTAAAATCAGTAGGCAACGGTGAATATTCAAACATTCCATTAACTTTGATAGTTTTTCACTCCTGCTTTCAGGTATTACCATATCGAGTCGCAACGCCCATAGCAAACACTGTAGTATGCTTGTTAAATACTCCTCTACTGGCGGTGCATTTTGCAGGCTTCGCCACACTACTACCTCAAATTCGCTTTGGACTTGTAGCCCCAACTTTACGCCTAAAGTGCTTTTGCCAATGCCACCAATTCCCACTAGTCCGACTAAACGACACCTTTCTTCTAACACCCATTTCCGTAATTGTACTAGCTCAACAGAGCGACCATGAAATACAGATACATCCGGTGCTTCTCCCCATTCATACTGAGGAGAGGTGCGTTGGACTTCCAAATTTTCGGGGGGGCTTGGTCGGGTATAATCGTTTTTGCACAACTCTAACCCAAAGGCAGCGAAGGCAGACTGTAACGAACTTTTATCTACTGGTTCCAAGCGTCCTTGTATTCTGGAGATAGTGTGCAGTGATAAACCTATGCGATAGCTAAGTGCTTCTAAAGTCAAACATCCCGCATTCTCATCAAACTCGGCTTGAGCAATGGATGCTTGAAGTTTATCCCAGCCTTTAAGAGTTAGGATTACACCTCGACTTCGTCTACTTGCTTGTTGTTTCATTAAAGTGACCTAAAATGGGATAAATGCATCTCAATGGAGGAAACTCTCAAGAAGATGGTGAACACAAATTTAGCTATAACTAGCCTTTTCCGGTAAATGTATTTATAGTTAGTTTTTATACACCTACCTGAATTTAATTTAGTTGATTACTCTGAAAACTCCGGCACTAAGATCTCAATTTTTTGGTTGTGAAATGAAGTGCTCGCAGATCATTTTGACTACTATGTAAATAAAGAGATATCCAATTATAGGCTTAAGTTGAACTTAAGTTGCTAAAATTGACTGGTAAAAGTAGAAAAAATTTTGCACACTTAGATTATCAGCCTTACACATCTGATAAATACTGAGGAACTAAAATGACCGAAAGAAGAGATTTTGATCATTTAGATGATTCAAGTTTATATAACTATTGCTGGGATGGTGGCAGCGAATGGACTTCAATGATAAGTGAACAAATTTCTCAACCTGATAATGAAGTTGAGCTTAAAGTGCTTAAATTGCCTGGTGTAATTAGAAAAAAATTGGCAAATTTAAATTACTTACTTTACGCATTTGATAGATACGAAAGAGGTAAAAGATCAAGATGCAGATGAAAGAGAATGACGAGCCTCAAAATTATAAGTCTAAATATTTAGATATAGTTAATATACCAATCTCAAAAATTGAAATAAAAAATCATTGGTGTCCTAATTTAGAAAAGGAACTAATTGCAAAAGTTAGACCTATAACAAAAGTAAAAAAAACTGATGATTATGAGCACAAATATTTGTGTTTGTCAATTGGAGTTATCTCATTACTGAGTATTGGTTTTTGTGTACAAGCAGATTGTATCGCTCAATCTTTGCGAGAAATAGTCATATTTTCCGCACAAGAAACAATTCAGGTCAACAATCAATAACTAGGTTTTTAAAGCACGCACCTTGCTGTCAAATGTGATAAGTCATAAACCCGTAAATTTGCTTGCAAATGCGTTAACAAATTGAGAACATTACCTCCCGCATACCCGAATAGTATTGAAGCTTGATGCCTTTGCTGCTCCAGCATATCCTGCAACACAGCTACAAGTTTTTGCTGGCTACCTAACTCAATCAACAGTTTCTCTGCCAAGGGTTGCACAATTAGTTGCTTTTGTGTTTCCCGAATGCAGTTTTTTGCCGTCACCTTGATTAAGGCATGAGTTTGGAAAAGGGCTGTATTTAGGGTAGAGGGTTTTCCCCACATCTCATATCCTGCACCCCACACCCTAAGTTCTTGACTAACCTGTTCAACTAATCGCTGCGTAGTATATTGCATGACTACGGGTTGCAGGAAGAAATGCTCGCCGCTTTTTTCAATTAATGAGCGTTGCAGTAAGGATTTGATTGCTTGCGGTAACTGACGCTGGGAAGAAGACGTAAATACATCAGAAGCTAATTCGGTAAAAGATACTGGTTCAAGGTTAATTGCCAGCCAGTACATCACTTCTTCTTCTACCACCGACAAACGCTGGAATTGGCATTCTAACAAGTCGCGGATGTCATCAAAAATAAGGAATCCCTGTTCCACATACTCCAAAACAGAGGCAATTCTACCGTTGAAAAGCTCTTGGGTTCCGGCTGCTACCATCTTGAGTGCCAAGGGATTGCCCCCATAATGCTCGATTAGCCTCTGCCACTCTTGTTCTGTACCCGTGAATTTTCCTTTTTGTTGGAATAATTCTTGTCCCTCAGTAGAATTTAATCCCTTGACTAGGAAACTTTGTACTCCTGTTCCCTCTCCTTCTAACGGTACCATTTCTCTTGGTTTTTCTCTTGAAGTGAACAGAACGCAACTTTGTGATGGTACTTCTCCAACACTCTTAAGTAATTGACTATATCCTTCGTAACCAGGACGACATTGCCCAACTTGACCACCACTAGCCAGAATTGTCTCAACATTATCTAAAATCAGTAGACAACGGTGATTAATCAAACATTCCATTAACTTCGATAATTTTCCCCCAAAGCTTTCCGGTAGCACGACATCGAGTCCTAGCGCCGAGAGCAAAAATTGTAGTATGCTTGCCAGCTCATCCTCTACTGGTGGGGCGTTTTGCAGACTTCGCCACACTACTACCTCAAACTCCGTTTGAACTTGCAGCCCCAACTTTACGGCTAAAGTACTTTTGCCAATACCCCCGATTCCTAGTAGTCCGACTAAACGACATTTCTCTGTCAATATCCATTGTCGTAGTTGCACCAAATCCTGAGAACGACCATAAAACATGGATACATCCGGCGCTTCTCCCCAGTCATACTTTGTTCCGATTTGGGCTTCTTCCTCACACTCTTCAATCGGTTGAATATAATCGCATTTGCACAAATCAAGCCCAAAAGCCGCAAAGGCAGACTGCAACGATCCCCTGTCCACTGAATCTTTACGCCTGATTATTTTGGAAGTAGTGTGCTGGGCTAAACCCATGCGATCGCTCAGGTCTTCCAATGTAAATCTGTCTTGAGCATTCTCGTCTAACTCAGCTTGAGCAATCGATGCTTGCAGCCGATCCCCGGCTTTTAGAGTCAGGATTACGCCTCGGTTACGTCGCTTTTTTTGTTGTGTCACCAAACTTCCTCCTTCCTAAGTACGTGAGTCCTTTAGGGATAGCTGACAGACAAGCAGATAGCTCGAAAAAAGAACATTAACATTTTTCTGGCTTACTCTTGCATGTTCATATAACTTAGTAGGGAAAGTTCCAGTCTACTTATGCAGCGATCGCATCTTGTCCCGTTTTTAGCCGATAGCATAATGAACGCGATCGCCTTGACATTAATGACAAAGTAACACCGTAAATCCACCGCGCTTAGCAGGACTTACTTGATTCATTTTGATGAACTTAACGTGGAAGGACATCATCCAGGCGAAGTTGCAGACCAGACAACAGCGGCGAATTAATACATTGGTTTAGCCGGTATTGTTCTTGAATATAAGTGTCTTCAACCAATTGACACACGGTGAAAGTAGGTTGCTTAGGTTTACCAATAAATGCCACACCTCCTAAGGAGCGATAATCCACAATCCAATATTCAGGGATGCCTAAAAGCGCATATTCCTCAACTTTGCGAGCGTAGTCAGTTTCCCAGTTAGTGCTAACTACTTCAACCACCAGTTTAATTGATCGCCCCATCGTAATTACGGGTTCTCGTTCCCAAAGAGGTTCGCGGTCAATAACAGTTTCATCAAGAACCACAATATCAGGGCGACGAGCCGTAGCAGCATCTGCAAAAGGAGAAATCAAACAAGTGCGCGGAATAAACCAAGGGAGTTGTTCTGCAACAAGGTAAATACCAATTTTGGTTGCAAGTTTTCCACTCACTGTTTCGTGAGGACCAGTAGGTTCCATGTCAATTAGTTCTCCATCTGCTAGTTCATAGCGGGGATTATCTCGGTATTGAGAGAGAAAATCCTCAAAAGTGAGCTTTTTAGCAGAAATATACGCCATTGTGTCAACCTTGATGAAGGTAGATTAGTTTTGATTATAATAAGATTCTTATATTTCATCTAACAAGTGCATAAAGCGATCGCACTTACGCCTATGAATAAAGTACAGGTTGAAGAATGTATTTGCTCAGAGAATGATGCCTGTAATGAAACTTTACTTTTCCTAGGAGAGTACCCATGTTTGAGAAAATCAGCAATTGGCTTCTACCTAAAGCTATCGCAGAGTCTCTATCTGAAGAACACATGCAATATCCCATTCCAGATCACCATTTGCACCCCAACTTTACAGACCGGGTCGATCCCTCATTCTACTACGTCATTTTCTTTTGGATTTGACACTAGGAAGTATTGGGCGATACAGCCCTATGACGTGCGGACACGTTAGGCGAACTGGCTATCGCATATATTACGAAATCGCATGTGTGATGCTAAAACTGATGTTATAATGAGCATCAAAAGCATCACATAATGCCTGATGGAACAGATGATTCGCACAACATTAGCACTTCCTGCTGAACTGTTAGAAGCTACTGACAAATTAGTAGAATCAGGAAAAGCTAAAAGCCGTAACGAGTTTGTGGCGCAGGCTTTACGTCGAGAACTGGCGGCGCTAAAACGTGCAGAAATTGATGCAGAATTTGCTCACATGGCTAATGATGCTGAATATCAGGCAGAAGCACAAGCGATTGCTCAAGAGTTTGCTCATGGCGATTGGGAAGCATGGCAAATCGGAGTAGGATTAGGCTGGATGACTTGATAGCGATCGCACTTCGTTTAAAGATTGCTTTTCGACATAAAACTTAATAATTAGTGCTCTTAATTTCCCCAAAGCTTCTGAAATCCTCCTTGACGCTGCGATTCCAAGAAGAGGAGTAACTCTCGCGACTCCAGAGAATTATCAGGAAAAATAGTCAGAAGTTCAAAATATTGGTTAGTTACCCTGGGAATTGGTTGTTTAGGGTTATTTGATTTAACTAATTTGACAAAAGGGTACATTCGATGCCAAAGTCTACCAATGTGCCCAACTTCCCCAGTTACAGTAGAGCGATATATCGAACCTTCAGAAATTCTCGCTCTTGGAATCGCTTCCCGGTAAGGACCGTGTAGCCAACGAATCGCCTCACAATCTTCAGCTTCATTTGCCAAACGTCCCCAAACTTGCAAAGTTTCTGGATGCCAGGATTCCCGCCAATCTGCGTATTTATTCGGTCGAAAATTGTACCCTTTTAACTTCATCCAATCAACCGCCACTTGCCGCACTTCATCGATAAACTGACCGACTTGCTCTAATTTGCGGACGCGCACATCTGGAAGTAAAGAACCCTCTCCCCATTGCCAATGGCAACCAATCAGCGGTTTGAGGCTTTCCGTCTCGTAGTATTCGCTGAAAAACAACCGATGGTCAGCGCGTCGCCAAGATTTACCAAAACCACCCAGCAACATCGCAAAGCGAGTTAAGGCTCTGATTAAGTTTTGTAATGCTTGCCGTTCCGCATCTGGTAACTTTGGCTGTTGCGGTGTCAATAACCAGTTGAGATATCCTTCGACATTGTAGCTAGGTACTGCATAATTACCTCTACCAAAATCTTCAATCTCTAAACTAGTTTCGCGGAAATTCATGCTTAATAGACCAACTTTTTCTTGACGCGATCGCACGCCGCCAAACAAAGTTTCTACCAAAATTTCGGTTGTTTCCGCATCCGTCAACCCACCAAAAATCCGCAATGCATGACCCCGAATCGCCGCTCTAAATATATTCGGACGAAACTCCCCTGTCTTCCCATCCAACAATTTCGAGGCTTGACCTTGTCCGCGCAATTGGCAGCGGTAAATAACATCACCACTCTGTTTTCTTGGTTGACCGTAACCAGCACAAACACGACAGCCAATTCCTGTAGAAAGTGCCGCCTCCCAGATATTCCAGATAGTTTCCCACTCACTTTCTTTGAGGACTTCGGAGCAGGAAATCCCGAATTGTAGTTTAGGTTTATACAGCGAGATTTGCACAAACGCACCTGCTGTTTTTTCATCATCTTTGACTTGCCAATCTTGTTGAGGATGGACAATATCAACCAGATGATCTTGCCAGCTGTCGCTGGTAGGATAACCGCCATGAAAGCGGAGAATTCCTGGTTCAAAGTCACCATTATTGATATCTTTGCCGCAGTAACGTTCCCGTTGTTCCGGAGTGCAAGCACGACTAAAAATGCCTTTCATGCTGCTACCAGGATAATGAGGCCATCCTCTAGCACCAATTACCGGACGAATCACACCATCATCTTGTCCGCTATTAGTAACAAAGCGCCAACTGATGACGGATGTACGAGTTTGCACTCCTTCACCAAAATCAGGTGCATCTGGATAAGCTTTGTCTATCCATTCTGATGCCCAACGTACTGCATCTTGCTCTGGCACATTTCTTTGCACACGTTGCAGTTGACAGCGTCCGGCGGTTTGCGCTCGAAACATCAAGGGAACTTTTTTGGCAGCGTCAGGAATGTTGGGCATGGCGATTTGGGATTAGGTTGAGGGATAATCAATAAATAAGTATGATGCTGTTGTTAATTTAGCAGGCGTATGGAAAAAGCGTTTTCCAAGTCGGTTATTGGTTTGAACTATTATTATGCGCGGACGATATCAAATCCCGGAAACCCTGATTCTTTCGTTGTGTTCCGCGATGTTTACCCAGTCAGGGGTTCAGCAATTTTGTCTATGTGTTACCGTCAATTTAGATCTAGAAAATATGTGACCCGCGCAAATATGCATGGGATGCTATTGATTGTAAGGCTTTCAAAAGTCAGCCCTTCCCAGCGACAGGGTTAAGTCGCTTCGTTGGAAACAATTCGCCACTAGCTTTAAAACTGGCGTATCCGTAACTTCCCAGCGACAGGGTTAAGTCGCTTCGTTGGAAACTAACACTACACGTCTATCTATTCTGTATTCGCTGTCTTCCCAGCGACAGGGTTAAGTCGCTTCGTTGGAAACGATAATTTAGCTGCGGATATTCTTTGTGTGATTTCTTCCCAGCGACAGGGTTAAGTCGCTTCGTTGGAAACGGATATTCGCCGTCCCAAAAGCCCATACCATAACCACCTTCCCAGCGACAGGGTTAAGTCGCTTCGTTGGAAACGCGTCGCACGTCATCAATGGAGACTTTCAAGCTTTACTTCCCAGCGACAGGGTTAAGTCGCTTCGTTGGAAACGCAGCAGTCGGAATATCAAAGTATGCGGTGATAACACTTCCCAGCGACAGGGTTAAGTCGCTTCGTTGGAAACGTTGGCGTAGAACCGCAAGTGACATCAATTTTTATTTTTGCTTCCCAGCGATAGGGTTAAGTCGCTTCGTTGGAAACGTATCGGTAGTTCGCAAGTATGGGGGCAAGCGAGATCTTCCCAGCGACAGGGTTAAGTCGCTTCGTTGGAAACGAGTATTCCCCGACTTCTTCCTCGAACCCAACAGCCTTCCCAGCGACAGGGTTAAGTCGCTTCGTTGGAAACTTCCCGCCGAAAGACTGAACCGAGTCAAATCGACAATTTCTTCCCAGCGACAGGGTTAAGTCGCTTCGTTGGAAACATTGTCTGGATAACAAATGTCGATAAAGTTAAAGTCTTCCCAGCGACAGGGTTAAGTCGCTTCGTTGGAAACAGCGGCGAAAGTTTACACTTCAGTCGTCTTCAGTTACCTTCCCAGCGACAGGGTTAAGTCGCTTCGTTGGAAAGTAATCTATAGATATATAATCAAAAGATTCTAAACCTTCCCAGCGACAGGGTTAAGTCGCTTCGTTGGAAACGCTCCTGTCTTCGCGAAAGCGCGGAACCAGTACTCAATTCTTCCCAGCGACAGGGTTAAGTCGCTTCGTTGGAAACTCTTTGGTATCTTTCTTTGATTCACCATCTGCCTTCTTCCCAGCGACAGGGTTAAGTCGCTTCGTTGGAAACCTAAGATTTTTACCTTCTCTGCTCTAACAAGTTCCTCTTCCCAGCGACAGGGTTAAGTCGCTTCGTTGGAAACGATTTGCTCTTTACTAGCACTGTATCACTTAGCAACTTCCCAGCGACAGGGTTAAGTCGCTTCGTTGGAAACATCTAAAAAGCCTGGATTAACAGCGCATTTTAGCTCCTTCCCAGCGACAGGGTTAAGTCGCTTCGTTGGAAACTTCATGGCTTCGACGTATTTAGAGACGAAATCGAGCTTCCCAGCGACAGGGTTAAGTCGCTTCGTTGGAAACAATATCCGCGATTGTTACACCATATTTCTGTAGTAACTTCCCCGCGACAGGGTTAAGTCGCTTCGTTGGAAACAATTTCGCCGCCAAGACACCCCGAAGCCACTATGACTTCCCAGCGACAGGGTTAAGTCGCTTCGTTGGAAACGATAAAGTTATCTCCGAGTGTCGCACCAGTCGAGCTTCCCAGCGACAGGGTTAAGTCGCTTCGTTGGAAACTTCCTTGTAAGCTATTAGTAACTGGTCTTTCTCTTTCTTCCCAGCGACAGGGTTAAGTCGCTTCGTTGAAAACTTTCTGTCTAGGTATGAGGCGATCGCGTCATTCAAAGTCCTGCCTTCTCAGCGACAGGGTTAAGTCGCTTCGTTGGAAACCCAAACTATCCAGGGTCTTTATGAATGAAAGATTTAGCTTCCCAGCGACAGGGTTAAGTCGCTTCGCTGGAAACGCTTTGTGATTCCGTGCCGCTAGATAAGCCGTAACTAACTTCCCAGCGACAGGGTTAAGTCGCTTCGTTGGAAACTCTCCACGAGTTAGGTCTTTTATTTTCGACTTGTACTTCCCAGCGACAGGGTTAAGTCGCTTCGTTGGAAACGCAACGGCGATCATTCCAGTCTGGAAACTAACGGTTCTATCCTTCCCAGCGACAGGGTTAAGTCGCTTCGTTGAAAACGCGTAGCGGACAGTGCTGTCTAAGTCCAGAATCCACTTCCCAGCGACGTTGCTTCGTTGGAAACCATTCTCTGATTTAAGTGACAGTTAGTGAGCCTGTTCCTGACAATAGTGTAAAGTTGCTTTTTTGGAAAAGATAGGCAAAATTTTAAATCACCCAAACTCTCGAATAATTGTTTCCATTGGCAGAAAAAGAGAGAGTTCATTATCCTGAAATGGAATAAAATCATGCTTAAGATAAAATTGCTTGGCTTGCAAATCTATAGCATCTACTCTAACAGCGAATATACCTAGTTCTTGAGAAGCTCTAACAGCGCGTTCTAATGCATTTACTAACAATTCTGTACCTAAGCCCTGACCCTTAACTCTAGTATCCACCGCTAGCTTTCCAATTAGCATTGCCGGAACAGGATAGCCAGGAACTCCACTTTTGAGAGATTCAGGTATCGATTCATATTCTATGATACTGGCGCTGGCTGTATAGTAACCATCAACTTTCAAGCTTCCTGATACAGAAACCGCTACAAAAGTTTTAGCAATTCCTTTTCGGTGATTTTGCCTAGCATATTTTTTTAAATAGTCATCCAATACTTTGTAGCCGCAATCAAATGAATCTCTTTGATGCTTTTTGTCTATTGACACGAAACTCCATCTAGCGCCACCCTCATTGTCCATATTTCTCTCGGTACTTTCTGATTGCCGACTTGAGTTTTCCCGTAAGTTCTGGTGGATTTTCCATGACTGACATAAATAAGTCGCGATCGCGGTCAGACAAGATTAGTCTCTCTTGGGCATCAATTTCTTTTTGTGCTGTCGGCAAAACATGAAAAAGCGTGTAAGCACTCAAAGAAACTCCTTTGAGACTTGCAGCACGTTCTAATATGGCTTTTTGCTCTTGAGTGACTCTTAAATCAATTCTGCTATTTTTAGCGTTAGCAGTTTCTGACATAATTGGTTTCTTGTTAATTTTAGCATTCACTTATAAGTATAGCTGTTTTATGCGGCGAATGTACACACATTCAACATAACTAATTTTAACCCTCTCAGATATGCTTTGATTTTGGGCATTGTTGTACTGCATCGTTTTCCTCGACCAATTCTGAATATTTTTTGAACTTTTTGGTTTCAGAGAACTCTAAAAGTAATGGGTATGATGTCATACTAGCGGGATTCTACGGATCTTTTCCCGTGATTATCTCCCTACTTTTGGCAAGGAGATAATCAAAAGAACCTTACCCTTTATACCGCTGCGTCCACCACACAATACAATCACACAGAGAGGTAAGCACTGCTAAAGCCACGCGCTGATCAGCTAACTCCATTTGCCAAAGCTTCTCACTCATCGCCTGCACTGCTTTCACATCATCGGCGCTAACCTTATCATTAGGCAACGTCACACCAGCCTGCTGCATGATCTTCACTAATGCGTCCCAAGTTTCCTTCCAATACTGAGACTTAAGAGACTCTTTTTTCTGAAGGCGTAAATGTTCACCCCAAAAGCGTTCTAGTCCGTAAGCTACAGCCATTCGCATATTGTGAGACTGGTTGAGGGTCTTTTTATCTCGCTGTTTTGCTGCCAAAACCAGCCTTTGCGCTTCTCGATCTAAACCGTAGGAATTCCATGCCATTACTGATAATCCCCTGCCAATGTGACGCGACAACGACCAAAACCAATTGATTCCAAACCGCCAAAATACAATTCACTAGTTGCGAAATCACCAAAAGGTTGCCACCCTTTTTGCTTCAAGGCGGCGGGAAATACCAAGATACTGCCTTCAGGCAAAGCTTCGACGTTAAAAAATGCTCCTTTCTCGGTATCTACTTTTTTCATTTCATCCAGCAACTTGACTCGACTTTGGCGGTAGAGTGCCATATCGTGTAGCATGGCAACGTCGTTATCTCCGACAACTACTAAGTTGGATGCTGGCAAGTCTGTACCGTCAGGAATCCATTGTGATAAGTCGGCTTCGTGTTCTATCTCCATAAATCCCAAGTTGAAAAATAAGACTTTGCGGTTAGTATTTAACTGTCGCCCTATGAGAGTTTTTGGCGCAGTGTAAGCTTGAGGAAGCTTGTCGGAAATTCCGGTAATTAATTTGTATCTTTTCAACAATCTCGGACAGGTAATCCAAACTACGGGTTGACCAGGACAAAATACAGGCAACCACACCAAAGACGCGTATTCAAACTTCGCCCATGCTTCTGTAGTACCGCCGTCTTTTTGTCCCTCCATTACATGATGCCCGTACCAATTGGCTTCCATACTTTTGTCAATACTTGTGTCCTTTTCCCGCATATCCGCACGGAAGCGACCACGTATCGAACTACCAGGAATAATACCTGTTTGGGTGAACTGGTCGCGGAAGATGAGATTTAAGTTGCCAGTTTCTTCACCGGAACTTGCGCCTACATGGAGAGGTGCTAAAGTTTCAATTATGCCGTAGGCTTTGAAATACATTCATGTCGCTCCTGTTTCAGAAATATTTTGGATTTGGATTGTTTGATTTAAGCGGAGATGCTGAGATTTAATTTGTAGATTTCTCTCCCAAAGGTAATGCCAAACCACATCCCCAGCGTTTGAAGTTAAACGCCTCTGTCGGAAACCATGACTCTTTCCACTGATACCAAGGTTGGTGAAGCGGTTCTTTGAGAACATACACGGTGCCTGCGGGAACGGCGTAACGTCCGCGAGATAGACGTTTGGTTTTGCCGCTACCACCTAGCCGATAGCGGAAAGGGATTGGGCGTTCAGTGAGTAAGGTTTCTCCGTGCCAAGCAGGTTGGCTGTGGTTATTTTCATAGGTCATCGGTTCTCGATAAGATAGGCGAGTGGAACCCCAAACTGCGGGTGTAATCAGGGCAAACTCTTTGCCAACGGGTTTGTTTAATAACTCTTGGGTGGAGTCGGCAATTTTGTCGCAACGTACATTTACCATGTGTCCTTCACCGCCAAAGCGATACCAGCCGTCAGCTAAACAGATGTTGCTGAGGTAGATTAAGCAGGTATCGGGATGCATCTGCACGGCGTTTTCTAAAAATAAACTGCCGTCGGTGCTGGCTGTATCAACTTTGCGCTGATTCCGTTCTAAGCGAGGATGTAAGTGCGGCAGGTATTGCCAAGGGTTTGTATGTACTTGTGTCGGTTGATGCCAGGAGTTTATCGGAATCCAACGATCGCCTTTATCAAATTTGCCTACAGGTGATTCACCTAATTCTGTCTGCCATTCTTGGGCGTTGGTGTTCCACTGTAATTGGTGTTTGATTTCACCTTTTTCCATCAGACAATTAAACGGCATTGGGACGTAAAAATTTTGTGCTTGGTCTTGGCTATACCCCCAAAAAGGTCCAGCAATTTGCAGGGTAGCGATCGCGTCTTTTTCAATTGTCGCCGCATATAATCCGGAAACTGTCGCCGCACTCGGCGGAAAGCTAGTACCACTGCGCCCAACTAAGTTTTCTGGCGAGAGGAACCGCCCTGCACTGCCATACAGCAAGCCTAGAGGTTCGATAATAATCAGATATTCAAACATAAGTTGATATTTAGCCTAGGGTTTTACCTCAGAAGGATATGGAGAATGGAGATGAAACCCAACTTTCGCCAAGTCAATTACCCATTTATTCAGACTTTGATGCATGTCCTCACTGTTTTGGATACCCAAAATCTCAGTTTTATGTTCCTCCAAAGTGGCGCGATTGGCACTACCAAAGTAAACTGCAAACAGTGCCAAAGCTACTTCTGATTGATCTCCCTCAAAAGCGTGACGGGCTTCCAGCATGGCGACATCATTATATATATGCGTCCACTTTTCTCCTAAACTTCTGTCGCGATAACTCGCTAATACACCTGGCAAAAACCTCCAAGGACAAACCCATTCCATCCAGTTACCACCATTGAATAGGATGCGGATTGTCAAGCGATCGCGTCCTTGATTCTTGGCTGATTTTTCTGCTTCTCGGCAATGTTGCAGGACATCTCTTTGCGGTACTCCTGGCGCTGCCCAGACAAAACCGACACTAACGGTGATATCGTCTGCATAGCCATGTTTGCGCCACACTTCGGGAAATTTGTAGAACCAATCGAGGCATTCTTGAGCGGTTAATTCTTGAGGCGGAATGCGGTAAAATACTCCGAGAAAATCGTCACCACCGGCATAGATTACCCGACCTAAGCCGTCTCTTACAGAAGGTTTCAGGCTTTCTTCGCCCCAATTCAGCATTGCTTCACTGAAGTGCTCAAGAGTCTCAGCTTCGCTTCCACAAGTTGAAGATTTTGTCAAGAAAGCACCAATTTTGTCACCGTCGCCTTGAAACCATCCTGTCCAGCGTTTATCTGCCAAGCGGTTGAGGTCGCCGAAGGTATCAGGAATTTCGACACTAGGGAGTTCGTTAGGTTTGAGATTGAGTTGCGTGGCTACGACATCATAAGTGATGATGCGCTTAATTAATTCTGGAATGCTCAACTGTTCAGTTTCATCAAAAGCTTTCTCTATCGACTTTATCTGACTCAACTTTTGGTAAAAAACGCGAATATCTTGAGTTTCAGTGCTGAGGTGACGTTCTTTAGGGTTGCGGTGACTCCCCATCCCATAGTAGGCTATAGCATCTGCACCAGAAAGAGTAGAACTTTCACCTTGCCAGTTGATCCCAATCCAGTTGCGCGATCGCTTAATATTATTCAGCTTACGCCGGACATCACCAATACTTTCACCCTGCGTCCAAAAAAACTCCCAAGTGTGGTTAGTCCACAACTCCCACTCCTTATACCACTGCGGTTCCCCCGGAATTTGAGTTTCAATCCATTGCCGACAAGTGCCGGTTAAAGATTTCCAGGCGCGATTAAATGTGTCAGTTGCATCCTTTTGATTGAAAGCACCCTGGATAATTATCTGGTTAGGAGTGCCTTGGACGACGTTGATAATTGCTGGCGAGACAACGTGATAACCTCGCTTTTTAGCATCTTCGCACACTGCACGGGCTAAGTAAGAGAGGATAAAGGAACTGCCGTATAAGTCACGCAGTTTCCGAGATTTCTCGATAAAGCCCTGAACGGGAGCAAAAGTAATCGCCGTGTAAATAGTGTCTGTCATCCTAGCGGTTTTTGCGGTTGGCAGAAGTGAGCAATTTATACTTTAGCAGGTGAGTGGAAAACGGGTATTCCAGTTATGTAAACATTAAAGCTAAACTTTCTGCCAAACCTGTAGCATTAGAATTGTGCGGTATTTGTGATTATTCTCGTAGATGTTCCAGATTAGGAATTGAAGTAGCTTTAAATAATAAATATTCTCTCAGCATTAAATTAAATCCTGTGATCATTTCGGCGATTCTTGAACAACAGCATCTTGATAGTCTTTGATTTTTTCATACAAACTATCAACAGTTTCTTGAGCAAATAGTTTTTCTTTCAGTTGTAAATAATCACCTTCACCTAGTTTACAAGCTGCCCAGAATTTCATTACTTTCGATGGCTCTAGATGATTTAACAAAACCTGCATTGCTTCTTGTAAGTTTTCGTGCTCGTTAATAACTTTAATTTTCATCTTCATTCTCCAAAATCAAATTGGTAGGGTTAATTACTTTGAGTGATAAGCCTTGACAGCGACTGATTAATCTCTTGTCAACAGTAATAAAATAATCACTTTCAGAAGCTTCGGCACAAGCAACATGAAGAGCATCAACAGATTAAATTCCTTGTTGTTCTAATTGCTTTGCTCTCTTTCTAATATTTTCATCTACTAATACTCTCAATGTAGCTATTTGTAAGTATAACTGCATTGACCTCTGGTTTATAGCAAAAGGATTGCGGCTATTTTCATATTATAGAACTGAAGAACTAACTAATTCTACTAATTTTGCTTCGACCATTTGTAAAATCAAGATAACAGCTTGTGTTTCTAAAAATATTTTTGGCTGTGTCTGGTCATCAAAAGGGCGGTTATAAATACTTGTGTCTAAATAAACCCTGGTCATATTACTACTCTAATAGCGATGTGACGAGACTTCTATACTCCAATCTGTAGCACTATAATTATTCAGTATCTGTAATGAATCATGTAAATGATTAAGATTGAAGTTAACAGCATTAAATACGGTATCGGTAACAAGCTTGTTTTAACATAATTTTACTCTAACCTCTTCCCAAGAAACCGTTTCTTGCTCTTCCGTAGTTTCTTCGGCTGCCTTTAAGTCGTACTCGTCTTCTAACTCCTCCAAATCCTGTAATATTTCTAACTCTTCGATAGAAACTAAAGCTGCAATGGGTTTTCCTTCTCTTTGGAGGATAAAGCGTTCCCCATCTAGAGCAACTTTGCCTATAACTGCTTGAAGATTTTCGTGGTCAATATCTATGTGCTGATGAGCCATAAATTGCAGATTCCGCTAGCTGTTTAATCTATAAAGTATTCTAGCGCAATTGCTAGTATTGTTTCCCCCTTAACAGCTTAAGAATAGTTAAATATATAAGCCATAGCGGCTGCTCACTTTTTAGTAAGGTTACTTTTGTTCTAATTTTATTGTAAGACGATATAATCAAGAGGTTTGATTCCCCGCGACTGGGTAAAGCCGCTTTGTTGAAAACAAGACGAATAAGAGTGCTTTATTCAGCATTTGACTTCAAAGTGTTACTAAATAGCAGGATGAGGCGGGATGAAAATAATTTTTAAATTACCAAATCATCCTTGCTTTTATATCTAATCAAGCTTATTACTTATCTAAAATTCAATATTGCTTTATTGAGGGATAATTAAAAATTAAATAAGTCGTTAATTGCACCCAAGACTATCATCAAATATCTTTGCCATAAATACTATGACTGAAACAAAATATTATCAACAATATTCAGATATTTGGCATCAATTAGTTGGTCAAGAGCAAGCCTATTTAGAGACTCAAAAAAAATTTCTAAGTAGCTCGTCAAGAGTACACTTTATTAGAAAAGCTTTAGAAAAGCCATCAGAAAGAACCACAGCATTGAAAGTTATTGGCTATTTAACAAACGAGGAACGTCAAAGTTTATTTGATGTATTGATAAAGTTAGCTAGTATAGGTCATTCTGATATTGAATTAGTTCGTCAAGTAATTCTTTTGTTTGATAAAAGATGGCTTTTAGATAATATTGAAAATTACGCAGAATCTGTGTTAGGAGATACAGATGAAGAATATAGAAGATTATTAGAGCTTTATATTAAAATTGATGATGGACTTAGCCAAAGGCTTGTTATGAAAGCATTACGACATCCAGACATGGATATTCAGGAAGTAGGTGAAGATTTTGAGATCTATCTTAAAAATAGAAATTAGATAGTTGTCTATAGGACAAAAGTTTAATTTAAAAAATGACCTACCTTTTGGAAAGACATAAGAGCCGAGGGTATTTCATTCTCCTTTAACCTGTATGGGAATCAATTCCCAGTCTCATAGCGAAACTCCATGAAAATGAAATGCCAGCCTTATCAAGTAAGAGTTCAGTTCACAAAGCGTGGACTTTTATTATGAGACTAGGAATAAATTCCCAGGCGGTTTAAAGGAAAATGAAATAGCCCTAGTTAGAGTAACCTTCCCAAACGTTCGCGTAATTCTTCTGCTGCTTGCTGTTGATGTTCAGGAGTATGTCCTGTAGTTTCTACAGAAACAGCAATACGTTTTTCGTCGCTTTCATGTAATTGAATCCAAAAAACATGGCGTCCATCTGGTGTTTGACGAGTAGCTGATTTTACGCCATTTTTAGGAGCATTAAAAGCATTTTTATCAAAGCGGACATAATCAACCCAAGGAATATCTAGGAGCATTTTTTCAACTTTTTTCCAGACTTTTGGTCGATGATGTCCTTGGGAATCATCTTGAACATTGATAACTTTTGACCTCTGTACGCCAGATTCTGGTAAATTTGCCTGACGAATTACTGAGGTAGGTTGTGCCGTTTTAGACAAAAATGGTAGATAAATTAATGTTTTGTACTGTTCGTGAACGTAGCATACAGGCACTTCACAGACGTTACCTACTAATGCCATAATCATCGACTGTGCTTTAAATCCGCCTGTGGCTGCTAGAGTGACATTTCCTTTGGCTTGTGCAATCAGTTCTTTTAGCAATAGCGCCATTCTATCTAATGTTGACCCAGACTCGTCTAGATCGTAATTAATTCCCGGAATTTGACGCAGTTTCACATTTTTCTGAGACAAATTTTCCTCAAAAAATGCCTGCAACACCTCTGCACATTCTAATCCAGATGGAGTATCTGAATGTAGCAGGATGATTTCATCATCAGCACTTACGTCCAGCCGCCATAAAGTATTTGTTTCGGCGCTAATAAGTTCAATGTCAATTTTACTCATCCATTCTAAAGCAAGAGTGCGATCGCTGATATTTTTTTCTCCAAGCCAAGGACGTTTAACCGCTAAATCTCGATCGGGATTTGTCAGCAGTGAAGTTCCTACAGTCATAATAATCGTTTGCATAATAAATCCTCATTTAACCAAACTTACTAATTTTTTTGCCAGTGCTTGCACCATTTCCCGAGTGGAAATAGCCTCCCCGCGTTCTAAGTAGTGAATACTACCTGTGAGTAAAGGTGATTCGGTTTTAATTTCATCTGCATGACCTTGATAATCGCTGTGGATAATCGCAATTACATCCAGCCTTAAAGATTCGCAAACATCTTTCCATTCGCTAACTTTACTCGCATCTCTAGCCAAAATCACAGCATGAGTCGCTTCACGCATAATCAGCAGATTTTCCTCCGTGATTTTACCGCCGACATCGATAATATTGAGGCGGGTATTGGCACTCCTTACCCATCCCGCTGCTTTCTTAGCAAACTCTGGCGTAAACTTAGCTTTATAAGCATTTTTTAATTGTCGTGCTAATTCCGGGTCGCGTCCTGCAGCTTCAGAAAACCAAGTACCCTCACCATCAGGACAAGCTGTAATCGTATAGGGGTAGGGTGCGCCTTCAATACTGCTGATTGCTTGCTTTAAACCTTCTCGGAGACAGGATTTTCCTGACTGTGGTGGTCCACAAAGTACAACCTTGATATTTGGCTTGTTGTTCTGGACTTCATCGGTTTCAATGAGTTCACCCAGCTTGTAGGCTGGAGTGTGGGTTGTAGCAACAATATATGTTTTATATCCTTCCCTACCGATCTTAGGATCAAAGACCGCGATCGCAGCGTAAAGATGAGATACTTTATGCGCGATCAGATAACACACAGGTAAGGATGCGGGACCATCGATTTTCAGCAACCGTCCACCACCTAAGTCTCCAGATGCAATCAATTCATCCAAACGCGCCGCCGCATCTTGGACAATCTGGTCGCCATCGGCTGGCTTGCCAAACTTTACTCTGAGAACATCGCCTTCTAAATTGATATGGTAAGTAGCCATTAATTTACGTGCGGTGTGAACATAAACCTAACCCCCCTACCCCCCCTTCCCTACAAGGGAAGTGAGGTCTTTAAAGCCTCTCTCCGTTTCGGGGAGAGGTTTGGAGAGGGGTTCTTCTCTTTTTGGGAGATGTCTAATATGACACATCATTGGAAAAGGCTCTTTCCAGCTACTGTTACCTTAGACGAATCCGCAATGTATGAGATTTATGCCTACCGCATTTGACCATCCTCCCAGTGTCGAACTTTTGAAGTCGCTAACACCAGGGTCGTTAAAACAAAACTTAGCCAAAGCGCTACGGTTGTGGGTGATCTTGCGGAGTATCTACGGGGATGAAGCCGACGAAAGACTGCAACAGGATGAATTTACTTACAATCAATGGCGGAACCAGTTTTTCACCCAAGGAGAAAAACATCACCAACGGGATAGGATTCCCACCCTACATGACCGTGACTGTAGATGTGCCAAAACGCTGCAAGAGTGGTTGTTTGGCTCAATGAGCATTGCCAAAGACAACTGGTGTCACTCATTCCAGCAATATTACCCCATCCAAATCAACGAACTAGAAGTCTTATTATCTACAGGAATGCTGCCATCACCAGCAGAAACTGTCAAGGAGTCAAAGCGCGGTAAAAATGTCAGTCGGAGAAAACCGCTTGCAGATGGTCGCTTGTTTGCTGTCACAGGGAAAAATTTAGAGTATGATTTTGCCAAATTAGTGGAAATGGGATATTTAAAGCAGTCGCAAGAACCAACCGGAAAGACATTTAAAAAGGTATCAAAATTTCCAGATTTCGCTAATTTTCAACAAAACTTAAAAGAAATTGAATTAGTCAATATTCTCAATCCCGACTTAGCCACTACCTTGAATACATTCTCTCAACCGATCGCTGGAATCCAAAGATTCTCAATGCATGTTGAATATATTGTTTCCCAAGAAGCGATAGATCGGATTGAGGTACTAGAAGATCATCTTAAAAAGCTCTGGGCACAAAACCCAGTTCCGCCTGTAAAAATAGAATATGATAGTGCCAATATCTGGCGAAAAGTAGACCGCATCGTCTATCCAGTATACATTTATTACTATCAACGGGCGCTTTACTTATGTGCTTACGGTCAAACTCCTAAAGACCGAAACCAAGTAACATGGTATAACTACCGCCTAGACCGTATCCAAAAATTACAGGAGTTGACCTGGAGTGATGCTGCTGTACCAGAAAGTTTACGCCAACATTACCAGCAAGGAATACCGCATCCAACTTATATCCAAAATGCCATAGCAGAGGCTTGGGGATTTGACTTTTATCTCCCAAGTTCGCAAATGTTGCTACGTTTTGAACAAGATTTTCATGACAAGTATATTCAAGATACATTTCGCCATGAAACCTTTACGCAAATCAATTCATTAGCAGTTGAGCAGATTATCAAAAAATCCGCTCTGTCTCAGCAAGAATTACTCCTCAAAGTTTTCCAGCGTCATCCTGATGATTGTTACTACACAGCTAAATATCGGGTGACTGATAATAATGTAGTGATGCGACTAAGAGCATGGGGACCAAAAGTAGAAGTTCTCTTACCTTGGGACTTACGCTTACGAATGATCGAAGATTTGCAAGAAACTGGGAATGTTTACAAATAATTACAATACAATAAAATGAACGCTAAAGCACTATTAACAAATCGCTTTGAGTACGCATTAGTTTACGCCACTCAACTCCATGCACAACAAGTGAGAAAAGGAACTAATGTACCTTATATTAGCCACCTATTGAGTGTAGCCGCCTTGGTGCTGGAAGATGGCGGTGATGAAGATGAAGCCATAGCAGCACTTTTACATGACGCCGTAGAAGACCAAGGGGGAGTAGCTACTCGTGAAGCAATTCTCCAACAGTTTGGTGAACGAGTCACCCAGATAGTTGATGGATGTACTGATACGGACGTAATGCCAAAACCACCCTGGAGAGAACGCAAGCAGCAACATCTGGAAAATCTGCGTCACGCCACTCCTGCGGTTTGCAGAGTCGAGTTAGCGGATAAACTGCACAATGCGCGTTCCATCTTGCTTGACCTGCGGGGCGATGGAGAAGCAGTCTGGCAAAAATTCCGAGGTGGTAAAGAAGGAACTCTGTGGTATTATCGCGCAGCGTTGGAAGTGTTTGAGCAACTAGGTTATAGCATGTTACTGGTTGAGGAATTCCAGCGCGTTGTTGAGGAATTGGAAGTTGTTTCGGGTAATAATATCCAGATTGCTCAAATTCAAGAACATTGACTTGCTGACGTGATCGCAATGCCAATAATCACGAAAGGATGGGTTTACGATTGCTGCGGTTAGTTATGCAGGGAGCATCCAGTTTTGGCAGTAATACCCAAATAGACAGGTCAAATCGATTGTATCTTAGTGTGGAATGTGGGTAAATATTAAAGTAGCTAAAAACACCGCCTCAAAAGTATCATACTTACCCGCA
>Ga0209512_1000787_pt1 | contig 46257 bp, 36 predicted proteins | sample frozenSSSSmetaG_FD_184142 | JGI IMG/M metagenome (GOLD analysis project Ga0209512, IMG submission 184142) | Glacier valley bacterial and archeal communities from Borup Fiord, Nunavut, Canada, to study Microbial Dark Matter (Phase II) -... | ecosystem: Environmental > Aquatic > Freshwater > Ice >...
TAGAATTCCCGAAGCGTAATTGTTAGCCACAATCGTGCCAATTATCGCTACGCCAACCGTGCTACCAATCGAGCGGAAGAACTGGACACTCGAAATACCTACTCCTAATTCACGCCGGGAAATCGTTTCCTGCACCGCAATCGTCATACTTGGCATAATCAAGCCTAAACCGAAACCTAACACAATCAGGAACAGGGTAATTACCCAGACTGGACTAGCGGCGTTCAAGGTCGTCAAAAGACCCACGCCAATCAAGGTTACAATTGCTCCACTGATAAAGGGTAGCTTGAGCAGCCCCACCCGCCCGATGAATTGCCCGGTTAAGATATTAGCTGTGACCAGAGCCAGTGCCAACGGGGTTGAGACCGCCCCAGCGCTGGAAGCCGATTGGCCCAACACTACCTGCATAAATAGCTGAATATAGAGCGTCGCGCCCAACATTACCGCGCCGAGGGTGAAGCTAATGACCGCCACCGCCCGCACCGAAGCATATTTAAAGAGACCCAGGGGCAGAATTGGCTCCTGCACTTTGCTCTCGACAAAGATAAACAGGGCGGTAAGAATTATCCCAATTCCAAACAGACCAAGAATTTGGGGACTGTCCCAGGCAAAGCCCTGTGGCTCTTTTTTCCCGCCCCAGGTCAGGGCCAGTAATAATGAAACTACCGCCCCGATAATCAGGGTCGCACCCCACCAGTCAATCTTGCGTCGCCCGGTAGCGTGCGAACGTGGTAGGGTGAAAATCAGGGCAAAAATAGCCACTACCCCGACTGGCAGGTTGACATAAAATACCCAATTCCAGGCTAGATTATCGGTAATATAACCACCCAGAGCAGGGCCAATCACCGAGGATAGACCAAAGGCGGCGGCGATAAAACCTTGCCAACGGGCTCTTTTAGCCGAATCGGGGAAAAGCTCGGCAATAATGGCAAAGGCGTTAGACTGTAACGCGCCCGCCCCGATGCCCTGTAAACCCCGGAACATCACCAACCAGAACATGCTGGGGGATGCGCCACTCAGAGCCGAGCCAATCAAAAAGATAAAAACCCCACTGAGTAGCACAGTTTTCCGACCAAACATATCGCCCAACTTCCCGGCAATCAGGATGGTGGCGGTAGAGGTAAGCAAGTAAGCGGTTGTTACCCAGGAATAAAGGGAAAAGCCCTGTAACTCTTTCACAATGCGGGGCATGGCTGGATTGACGATGGTTTGATCCAAGGCCGCCAGCAAAATGCTCATAATGATGCCCGAAAGGGCTAAGGCCAGCTTTTTATTGCTCAAGGTTTGAGTGGTATCTGGCCTATTTAAGGTGTTGTTTCTATTATCGGAATCTGCCATTGTTTAAAAAACCTCCTGAGACGAATGTTAACTATTTTTATTTGGCTCTTCGGTAGCTTCAGGGTTCATTTGCCCTTCAATCTTTTCCAGAAGAGAATGCAGCAGTAGAATTTCACTATCGGTCAAACCTTTAACCACCTGTTGCTCGAATATTACGAGTTGTGGCGGTAGTGACTCGGTTAGTAGCCGACCTTTATCGGTAATGTAGACCCGCATCAAACGGTTATCGTTTTCGTCGGGGCGGCGCGTAATCAGGCCATCCCGCTCCATCGCCTGGACGGTGCGGGTAATTGAGGCCGGGTCTATCTGATATTGCTTCGTTAAGGTAGATTGGCTGACTCCCTCTGGCTCAAGGGCCTCAAACAATATCCGCATCTGGGGCAGACTTAGCGAAATAAATTCCTCAAGCTGCTGGGATACAAACCGACTTACCCGGCCCAATCTGAACATCAACGGCACGGGGGCGTTAGCGGCCCAGGTTTGAGTCTGGCTCAATCGCCGCCAGGTTTCGCGCTTACTGGCCGGACTTGCGTTTATGGTTGGGTTTGCCGCCATTTTCCTTCAACTTTCCTTTGACTTACTTTAACCAACAATATTCTTTGACATATCAATCTTTGATACGACAATGATATTCCCAAATCGTTGATATGTCAAGGGTTTTTCGTTAGGGAAATGTTGCGAAATGGTTACAAAATGACTTAAAGGTTTGCAGATTGGCTAGGCTTCTGCTAAAATCCTGGTGTCAAGCAAGATGTAAAGCACCTCTTCGATTTACCAGCTTGTCTCCTCTGACCACTAATCGAAAACCTAAAATAAAGAAACGACTAACTATCAAAATTTTTCACTCAGCATTTAATACTGAATATATTCAGATAAAGGAGCTTATTCAAAATGTCAGATAAAGAATTGCGGGTTATAATAATCGGAAGTGGCCCCGCTGCCCTGACCGCCGCGATCTATAGCAGTCGGGCTAACCTTGATACTTTGTGTATTGCGGGCTATACCCAGGGCGGTCAGCTTATGCTTACCAGCGATGTTGAGAATTTTCCGGGTTTCCCCGAAGGCGTGCAAGGCCCGGAGTTGATGGAAAACATGCGGAAACAGGCCGAGCGGTTTGGTACTAAATTTATTGATATGGATGCCACCAGAGTGGATTTTAGCGGCAAGCTCAAAAAAGTTTATGTGGAACAAGACGAACACGAAGCTGAGGCCGTGATTGTGGCAACGGGGGCCAGCGCACTATGGTTGGGCCTACCCAGCGAGCAACGCCTGATGGCGCGGGGTGTCTCCAGTTGCGCCACCTGTGATGGCTTTTTTTTCCGGGGTAAAGAAATTGCGGTGATTGGTGGGGGCGATAGTGCCCTGGAAGAAGCCTTATTTTTGACCAAATTTGCCAGCAAAGTTAATCTGATTCACCGCCGCGACAAGTTCCGCGCCAGCAAAATTATGCAAGAACGGACTTTCAAACATCCTAAAATCGAGGTAATTTTTGATACCGCCGTTGAAGAAGTGCTGGGCGAGATTAAGGTCGAAGGGATAAAGCTGAAAAACCTCAAAAGTGGTGAAATCAGCGAGAAAGCTTTGCAGGGGGTCTTTGTGGCTATCGGGCATCGCCCCAACACTACCATTTTCGAGGGTGCTTTGGAAATGAACGAGGCGGGTTATATTCTGGCTCAACCCGACAGCGAAACTATCACCAGCGTGCCAGGAGTCTTTGTGGCGGGGGATGTTTTCGACTTCCGCTATCGGCAGGCCATTACGGCTTCGGGAAGTGGTTGTAAGGCCGCCCTTGAAGCGGAAAAATATCTGGAAGAAATGGCTGGACAGCAGGGCGAAATGCTGACCGCTACTAACTGGTAACTTTGGCAAACCGCCGGGATAGCCTCAACCCCTGCCCCGGCAAATATCTAACATCGCGGTAACATTGTGCTAGAACATCCAGCCTTTTCAATTTTTCAAAGCAAATATTTCTATACTAACGAGCAAGTCACGGCGATTTACACTACTTCCAACCTTGAGGTATTGAAGGAACATATTAGATTCCTGCGAGACTTTATCGAGGGGCAAGAAAGACAGGCCACTTCCAACTATAACAATGAGCGTGAAAGTAGCCTGATTCTGGCTAACTACGCCGCGATGTGCCTGAAACTAGCCGAAAATGAAATGATTCAAAGGTCGAAGGTCTAAAGTCAAAAACCCAAGAAAAAGTCAGAAATCAGGGTTCAGAATAAAGAATGGGGAACAAACCTAACCCCCTAGCCCCCTTCCCTAAAGTGGAAGGAGGAATGAAATTCTTAACTCGTTACTTGGTATTCGTTACTGGTTACTTTCAACATCCTGTCTATCCTGTTCATCCTTGTTAATTTTCTTAAAACCGACTACTAACCACCAATAAATATTTTAGGGAATTAGCAAAGCCCGATCACTAACTTGACGGTTTTCCATCAGGCGGTTTGAGCAGCAGGGAAAATTCAAATTAACTTGGGGCGGCAGTATCACCCGCGAAAGAATTGGAATAGAACTTCAGGTAATCCTCAGTGTGGCTCGACCAATAATTAGCATTATGTTCCCCCGGCCACAAATTCCAGGTATGCGCCACCCCTTCTTCGACCAATAATTGGTGAAACTGGATTGCGCGGGCGGCCCAATCCTTATCATCTTGCCCAATATCCAGCCAGATTTTGTAACTGGACAAATCGAAAGTCTGGGCCAGGGTAAAGGGGTCAATCGTGGCGAAATAGTCATCATCACCCCAGAAATCAAAAGCCTGTTCTTTGGTGCGGAGGGCCGGACTATGCGCCCCAATAATGCTAAAAACCTCCGGGTAATTCATCCCCACCTGTAAAGCTCCGTGCCCACCCATCGAGAGCCCGCCGATAGCCCGATTAGTAGTGTTAGGAAGGCTGCGGAAGGTGCTATCAATATGCTCTACCAAATCAATCGCCAGATAATCGGCCCAGCGTGGCCCACCGTTAGCGTGGTTCATCCAGTAACTAAATTCGCCTTCGGGCATCACAATAATAAAAGGCTGAATTTTTTTAGCCAGAATCAAGGCATCGGCTTGTTTGGTCAGGCCATATTCCGTCCACTGTTGATAATTGGCGTTGCGCCCGTGCAGCATATATAAAACCGGGTAACGCTGGCTGCTGGTGGCATAGCCGGGGGGTAGATAAACCCGATATAAAACATCCCGGTTCAAAATTCGGCTGGCAAAGGTTTGGTCTAAAACTGTGCCCTTGCCCTCGAAGCCTATTTTTACCTCTTTATTATTATTGCTCAAAAGAGCTACAGGTTTTGGCCCCTGTTTATTAAGCACATACCGCCAGTAAAAATAATGCTCCCCGACATTGCCCATCTCAACCTTGAAACCGTCCGGGTTAGAGGGGGTGTAGGTCAATACCCGTCGCTCGAAAAGCTGGACTAAAACATCTTTCTCGACCCCACCGCTCACCGCCCTAATCCAATAAGGTTCCGTTACAGGGCGACCTAAAACATAGGTAGGGTTGCCGTTAAAAAGTGCCTCAACCGTATATTTTTTGTTATCCCAAACTTTGCAGTTCTGGTCGCTAAACGCCCCAAAAACATCGGCAATATTGTGCTGAGTTATAGCATCATAGCCCTTGAGCAGCCGTTTTTCAGGTGGTTTAAAGCTGCTGACAAAGCCTGCACGGTCAATTCGGGCTGAAATCGGGCTACCACTGGCGGAAGGTTTGCCATTCTCCGCCCCTTCAAAAGTAACCACTTTGGCGAAGCTGGCATAGATGGGGGCGACCTGATTAGCTCCCGCTACGTTGGAGTCCCCGGCAATCTGGGTGGGGCTGGGTTTGAGGACCACAAAAGTATTATCGCCATCTTGCCGATAACCTGTGACTAATTCTTTTACTAATAAACCAGTGGTGACATAATAGGGGTCGTTGGGGTCAGCCGCAAAATTGTTGAGTTCCATGCGGGCTTTATCGAAATACTGCACCTTGCGGGGGAGGCCATTATAAATTTCGGTCAGGACGTTTTTGCCGAAATCCAGCGGTGGCCCCCAGGTATAGCCGCGCCCTACCCCCGGTAGCTCCTGTACGGGTTTGTCCAGCCGTAGCCAGGTTTTGGCAAAACCTAGGTCGTTGAAGCGCGTACCTGGTTTCAGGGGTGCTGCTGATACAAATGAGGGTAATAGAGAAAATATTACAACGGCTAAAAACGCCAGCCTGAACTTTTTCACAAATTCCTCTTGAGAACGCTTGTCGGTTGTCCGAAAAAAGTTATTGGTTGTTGGTTATTAGTTCTTGGTTAAAATCCAAAATCTGGAAAAATTCGTAGGGGCGGGGCCACGTGCTGCCCAAATTTTTATTAACAAGGATAAACAGGATGTTTCGTTCCCCCTTCCCTGATTCAGGGAAGGGGGCTAGGGGGTTAGGTTTGTTCCCCATTCTTTATTCTTGCTCCTTGCTCCTGACATTCGACTTTCGTTATTCGATATTAGATTATTCTAAAACTTCGCTACTGTCCCCCACGTTCAGGCGGCGGAAGACCCCTGAAACCGAAACGTTACTACCAATTACCGAGTCAGTCAGGGCCGAGGTCTTAATTTGGGTTTTCTCGCTGATAATACTTTCCCGTACTATCGAATCCTCAATTACTACTCCGGCGGAAATACTGACATTTGGCCCGATGATACTTCGGCTGATTTGAGCGTCAGGCGCAATATAGACGGGCGGAACAATTACCGAGTCAGTGATTTTTGCCTCGGTGGTGGTATTGCCGTTTTTAGCCAAAAGGTAGCGATTGGTTAGCAGGAGCGCGTCAATCTTACCACAATCTTCCCAGACATCCAGCGAGAAGGCGTTAAGTTTCGCGCCCTCCTCCAGCATAACCGAGATTGCGTCCGCCAGGAAAAATTCCCCGCCAAGCTGCACGTTGCGCTCAATCTGGGTTTCGATGGCTTTTACCAGCCAGTTCCCGTCCTTGAAATAATATATCCCGACAATCGCCAGATTCGAGACAAAGGTTTTGGGCTTTTCCACCAGCCGGGTAATATAATTTTCGTCGCTCAGAACCGCCACCCCAAAACGAGCCGGGTCGGGTACTTCCTTGACGTACATCACCCCATCCGAAGAGAGTTGAGCGAGGCGGGTCAGGTCGGTGGAGAAAATAGTATCGGCGAAGATAATCAGAATATCGCTGTCAATATATTCTTTAGCCAGATAAACGGCATGAGCTTGCCCCAACATTTCCTTTTGCTCAATAAAGCGGGCTTTGTATTGGGGGTAGGCTTTGGTAACATACTTCTCAATCTGGTCGCCCAGGTAGCCCACGATGAAGATGATTTCCTCAACGTTATCCAGCACCGCCAATTCGTCTAGAATATGGGCTAATACAGGCTTTCCGGCAACATTAACCAGGGGTTTGGGCTTGCTATAGGTGTGGGGACGTAAGCGCGTGCCAAGTCCAGCCAATGGGATGATAATTTTCATAATAAAATAAGTCCTTATTGGAAAAGCTGTCAGCTATCAGTTAAAATCAAAAAGTCAAAGGTCGAAAGTCAAAGGTCGTCGCAAAAATTTAAAGGATGAGCAGAATGGATAGGCATATAGTTACCGAGCCAACCTTGTCATTCTGAGCTTGCGAAGAATCTACTTAGCCTTAGCTAGAGCCGAAGCATTCGCCATTTTGGTCATTATAGTGAAGCTGAAGCATCTCGCTATTTATGAACAAGACCCTTCGCAAGCTCAGGGTGACATAGGGGGTGAGCAGCTTTGACCCCTTGACCTTCGACTTTAGACTTTCAACCTTTGACTCGCCTTGTCTGCTTACTCGTCCAGGTCTTCCCAATCCAACGCCCGTGAAACCGCTTTTTTCCAGTTCATATAATATTTGTTGCGGCTCTCCTCGTCAATCTGACTTTCAAAGCTGCTATCTGCTTGCCAGAGATTGGCAATTTCTTTTTGCGAGTCCCAATAATCCACCGTAAGACCCGCGAAATAGGCCGCCCCCAACGCCGTAGTTTCGATAATTTTGGGCCGCACCACCTTGATACCCATCATATCAGCCTGGAATTGCATCAGGAAGTTGTTGGCAACTGCCCCGCCATCCACCTTGATTTCATCAAAGTCCAGGCCACTATCCTGCTTCATAGCCTCCAGCACGTCCCGCACCTGATAGGCAATACTTTCCAGAGCGGCCCGTACCAGATGGTTACGATTGCTACCCCGCGTAAGGCCAAAAATTGCCCCCCGCGCCCGGCTGTCCCAATAAGGCGCACCTAGCCCCACAAAGGCTGGCACGATATAAATCCCGCCGTTGTCCGGCACACTAAGGGCCATTTGTTCGGTTTCGGTGGCGTTGGTAATAAGTTTTAGTTCGTCCCGCAACCATTGAATAGCGGCCCCGGCGATAAACGTGCTGCCTTCCAGGGCATATTCTACTTTGTTGTTATAGCCCCAGGCAATCGTGGTTAATAGGCGGTTTTGGGAGTCAACAGGCTCAGTCCCGGTATTAACCAGCAAAAAAGCCCCCGTACCATAGGTGCTTTTGATATTACCCCGATTAAAACAGGCTTGTCCAAACAGGGCGGCATGTTGGTCGCCCGCTACCCCGCCAATGGGAATAGCCGGACTGTTGGGAGCTAACAAACCTGCCGGGATTTCGCCAAAGCGGAAGGCACTTGGTCGCACATCCGGCAGCATCGCTATGGGGATGCCCAGATAATTCAAAATATCCTCATCCCAGCGCAACTCGTGGATATTATAGAGCAGGGTGCGGCTGGCGTTGGTCATGTCGGTCATATGGAGCTTGCCGCCGGTAAGATTCCAGATGAGCCAGCTATCAATCGTGCCAAAAAGAATCTCGCCATTCTCGGCCCGCTGCTTGAGTCCCTCCATATTTTCCAGCAACCACAGCACTTTTGTGCCACTGAAATAAGGGTCGAGCAGGAGGCCCGTTTTTTCGTGAATTTCGAGTTCCAGCCCCTCCCCCTTGAGCCGTTCGCACATAGCGGTGGTGCGACGGTCTTGCCAGACGATGGCGTTATGGACGGGCTGTCCGGTGCTTCGTTCCCACAGCACGGTAGTTTCGCGCTGATTAGTAATCCCTACCGCCGCAATTTGGTCGTAGCCAATTTGAGCCTGATTGACCGCCTCGTTAAAGGAAGCCACCACCCCATTCCAGATTTCCACCGGGTCGTGTTCTACCAGGCCGGGTCGGGGATAGATTTGGCGGACGGGGGCATAAGCCCGCCCGATAATATTACTATCATGGTCAAAAACAATGGTGGTCGTGCCGGTAGTTCCCTGGTCAATCGCAACAATGTAGATGGCTTTATCCACTTCCGCCATACGGCCCTCCTGTGGCTCAATGTACCCGGTTTAACAACTTTCCCAAAAGACCCTCAAAACTCCCGCTATTATAGCAAATTTAACATATTTATTATACGTTTTTTACATAGCCCGAATATAATGTAAAATAAGGTCTGTAAGCTTTAAAGTTAGAGTGAGGTCAGGCGAATTACTATGCGATTACGTACCAAATTAATCTTCTCATATGTATTGGTGGTTTTAATTGCGGTGGGGGTATTGGGTGCTTTAGCCCTGCCCGTTTTGCAAAGTTATCAAAACGAGAAAGCTACCATCAGCCAGGAAAATGACCGCAACGAGACTGCCACCCAACTTGACCCCCTGGTACGAACCCTGCAAAACGACGTTGCTACTAACCCCTTCCGCGCTTATCTCTGTGGCGGTAGCAAAAAGGCTTGTAAAGATGTAGTGCCGCCCTCTCGTGAGGAAATTGAGGCGGGTTTTCAGGGTTTGATGCAGGGCAAAACTTTTCGGCTGGTGATGTTTGACTCCAATCCAAATACTCCCGATGTACTTTATGACTCTGACCCTGATAAAAACAAGCAACTTAGTTTGCAATCGGCTTTCATGTTCAGGAATGTTTTCCCGGCTAACGCCCGCACCCCCTTGCCTACCCAGGATTTGCAGCTTGCCGGACGAAACTATTTTTATCGAGGTGTTGATTTACCCACTTTAGGGAAGTATGAATCAGTTCTAACCACTGCCCCTATCTCCCACCTTTTTGGCAGGTTAAACGGGGCTAATACTCGGCAGGTGATTATAGCGGCTATTTTCCCCACTCAACCTGTGCCAAATGTGCTGGGCGACCTGGGTTTTATTCTGGCGGGGGCGGGGCTGGCGGCTCTGGTGGTTTCGTTGATAGTCGGGTTTGTATTATCGCGTAGCATCAGCCGTCCGCTCATCAAGGCGACGGTTGCCAGTCAGAGTATTGCCAGAGGCGATTATAGCCATACCTTGCCGCTAGAGGGTGGGTACGAACTGGCGAAACTGGCCGAAAGTTTTAACCAAATGTCGCATGAGGTCGAGCAATCCCAGCGTATCCAGCGCGAACTGATTGCCAACGTTTCGCACGAGCTAAAAACGCCCCTGACGGCTATTCGGGGCTTTTCTCAGGCCATGCTGGATGGGGCTTTGCGCCACCCCGAAGATTTTGCCCAACCCGCCGAGATTATTAACAACGAGACCGAGCGGATGATTAGGCTGGTAAATAGCTTGCTTGACCTCTCTAAACTGGAAAGCGGTCAGGTTAAAATGGCCCGCGAAGAACTCAATCTGGAAGTTATATTTGACCGCTCGATTAGCAACTTTGAGGTGCGTTCCGAGCAGCAGGAAGTAAAATTCAGCCGTCGCTATAGCAACTTGCCGCCAGTTATGGGTGATAAAGACCGATTACGTCAGGTTTTTAATAACCTGTTGGATAATGCCCTGCGCTACACCCCGCCTGGTGGCACAATTACTATTAGCTCACAGGCGTTTGGTTCTAATATTATTACCAAAGTAGCTGATACGGGACAGGGTATTTCCGAGAAGGATTTAAGCCGGATTTTCGAGCGTTTTTATCAGGCTGACAAAAGCCGGAGCAAAGAGAGTGGCGGGCTAGGGCTGGGTTTAGCCATTACCCGCGAGATCGTGCATGCCCATCACGGAAAAATCGAGGTTGCCAGTCAGGTCGGTAAAGGCACAACCTTCACCATAACCTTACCAGTTAGCGAAACCGCCAAAGAGCATGCCCCCACCGTAGAAATACAGTTGCCCGTCCAGATTAAATCTAAAATCTAAAATCCTAAAAGGAGTCAGAATTCAGGAGTCAGGAATCAGAATAAAGAAGAATTGTTTCCCCTTCCTTTGTAGGGACACGATGCATCGTGTCCTGATTAACGAAACATCCTGTTTATCCTGTTCATTCTTGTTAATATCTTTCCGACAACTGACAACCATTCTAAATATTGCTGCGGCCCATGCTGCCATCCACCGCCCAACTTGCCCCGGTTACGAGGCTGGCTCGTTCGCTGGCGAGAAAAACCACCACATTTGCTACTTCTTCGGGTTTGCCAAAGCGGCCCAACGGCATTTCGTCCTTAATAAATTGGGTCATAGCCTGGGGGTCAGCCTCAACTCGTCGGGCCCAGCCGCCACCTGGGAAAAGAATCGAGCCGGGGGCAATGCTATTAACCAGAATGCCGAACTTTGCCAAATCCTGGGCCATACCCTTTGCCAGACTGATTTCGGCGGCTTTGGCGGCGTTATAGGCGGCACCACCCCCACCCTCACGTCCCCACACACTGCTAATATTAATTATTCGCCCCCAACTTTGGGCTTTCATGTGCGGCACAACCGCCTTGCTCGCCAATAGGGCCGTAAAAACATTCGCCTCGAACACCTGCCGCCATTGCTCCTCGCTGGATTTATCGAAACCACCCCCACCAAAAGACCCGCCCACATTATTCACCAGAATATCAATCCGCCCGTAGGTAGCCTGTACCAGTTCGACCAGCCGGGTTACATCTTCGGCTTTGGTCATATCGGCGGAGACAGGCAAGGCCAGGGGTAAAGCGGAATCAGGCTTAAAACTCGGCGCACCCTTGCCAAGAGCATCAGCTAGTTCATGACGGGTTTTTTCCAGCGTGTCGGGTGTGCGGCCTGAAAACGCCACAAAACAACCCTCCTCCGCCAGACCCAACCCGATAGCCCGCCCAATACCCCGACTACCGCCCGTTACAATTGCCACACGCCCCGCCAGACCTAAATCCATAAAATTTCCTCTCTCATTGGTATAAAATAATCGGTATAAAAAAAGAGGGTTGCTTGCAAGCTGCTACCCTCATCTTACCATACAATTTATTTAGGATTTAACGCCCTTTTTAAGCGGGGCTAAAATCTCCTCGGTGGAAGGCACGCCCCGTTTGAAGAAAATAATCTTGCCTTCGTCGTTGACTACCACCACTGTGCGATTAACTAGCTTTAGTATCCCAAAGCCAAGCACGGCATCGTAGCGGCCCGCTACTTCCAGACCCTTATCCACCAAAAGCGGGAAGGTAAAGTTGTGCTTGTTGGAGAATTTCTCGTGGGAGTTCTGGTTACCACCATTAATCCCAAAAACAATCGCTCCGGCCTCCTGATATTGGGCCGAGCTATCGCGCGCGGCACATAGTTGCGCGGTGCAAAGGGGAGTTTCGTCGCCAGGGTAAAAAATCAGCACTACGGGATTTTTGGCCCGATAGCTGGAAAGTTGGATCTGCTTGCCATCATCGTCTAACAATTGAAAATCGGGCGCAAGGTCGCCCACTTTTAATTTAGCCATTTTATCTATTACCTTTCATGTTCTCTTCTAAATATCGCTTACCAAAATTATACCGCTACTGAACAGATTTTACCAAAATCTATTATTTAATACGCGAAATTTTTCACAATCAGGGTGAATTTCTGGCGAGTGTATAGTGAAGGGGACGTGAAGAAATGCTAAAAATAAATTAATCCTCTCACAAACACCCAGACTACAATTGGTCAGGGCAATTTTGGGCTATAATCAAAATGGCTTACTATCTTTACTGACAAATATGTAGTAAAAGGGAGCGGCTAATATGCCAGATGAAGCTAACCCACCCAAAAAAGTTGATACTACCCCGCTTAAACTGCGCGGCAACAGCCTTTTTGGCTGGACGGTTTGGGCCATAACCGATATAGCCGATAATGTGGTGGCTCTGAATAAAAGTTTGGACAAAGGTGATGATAAAGCGGCCTGGGACGACGTAAGAAATCTGCTCAGCTTGCGGCGTTGGGCCTTTATCTTGCCGGGTGGTGGCACGTTGCGCGGTGGGCGTAGAGTTAAAGCTCAAATCAAAAGAACCGTTTCAGCTATGCCTCCAACCAATTCGCCGCCGTCTGAAACCAGGCCGTCAGCTTAATTCGCTCGAATTAACGATGCTTCAAGGCTACTTTTGTAAACCGGGGTCGCCATCGTTTTTTCGACCATGCTTACCCACAATTCCAGGAAGCGGACGGTGGGCGGCAGAATCGGGCGGTCACGGCGGTGGATAGAGCAAATTTCGATATTAGTTAGCTCAATGTCGGCAATTGGAATTTCGACCAACGCCCCGCTATGCAATTCGTTGACGGTGGTGAAGCGCGGCAACAGGGTTATTATGCCACTATTGGATTGCACCATCGCTTTAGCCGTATCGGTAACGCCCACCTCAATCGCGATACGTGGGTTACGGCTGGCATCGCTCAACCGACCCAGGAATAAGTCAAAGCTTACGCCCCAGCGCACGATTACAAATTCCTGCGAGGTTAACTCCAGAGATGTTACGGGGGTAATATTGCCTTCGTTATCGTGACGGTGGGCGAAAGGGTGCTGCGGCCCTACCACCACAATTAATTCGTCCTTGAAGGAATGTAGGGTGCGAATCTCCTGATTAACAATTGGCCCCGCCGCAACCCCTAGCTGTACTACATCATCCAGCACCATCTCCACTACTTGTCCCGAATTGCCGGAACGCAAGTAGATTTCGACCTGGGGATATTCGCGGTGAAACTCGCTCAGTACTGGGGCAATCAAGTTAGAAGATAAGGTGGGGTTTGCGCCAAGCGTAAAACGACCCGCTGTGCCTTCGCGCACATTTCGTACTGCTTCCTCGGCTTCTTCCAACACCGAAAGCATGCGCTCGGCGTAGGGCAAAAAGGCTTTGCCGCCATCGGTCAGGCTAATGCTACGCCCTTTTCGCAGGAAAAGCGGCAATTTTAGCTCTTGCTCTAATGTCTGGATGCGGGCCGTTACCGAAGGTTGGGTTAGCGATAAAATCTCGGCAGCGTGGGTAAAACTTTTCTCGCGGGCTGCCGCTACAAAAGCCCGTAATTGACCAATTTCCATAGGATTTCCCCTCTTTGCTTAAATCTGTACCCTTAGAATAGCAGATTACCCCAATAAAGTAAAGTTTTTGGCCTTTTGTTATAGAAATCCTCTATGGAAAGAAATTTTGCTATAATCGGTTATCGGTAGAAAGTAGCGAGTAACGAGTAACGAGTTGAAAGCCAAAGGTTTTACTCACTCTATCTTACTGAAAATAGTAGAACAAACTACTATACCCTTCGGGGCACAGGTGACACCAAGACAGAAGGAAAATATAAAGTTTCTTGGCGTTCTTGACGTTCTTGGCGGTTCAATTTTTCTTTATTGGTTGGTTCAATTTTGACAATTACCCAAAACCCAAAAATACAATCAGCCCCACCAAAAAGCTATGAGGCGTGGCTGGAGCGTTATCGCTGGCCCTTGCTGGCGGTAATTTTGTTGGCGGCGGCAGGGCTGCGGTTTTTCGTGCTGGCAAAGTCCCACTTTGTACTGGATGGCGATGAGGCGGTATCGGGTCTAATAGCGCGGCACGTTTTTAGCCAGGGGGAGTTGGCGGTTTTTTTCTATGGGCAACCTTATATGGCTCCCACCGATAGCTGGCTGGCCGCTCCCTTTATGGCGATTTTTGGCGGAAGTGGTTGGGTAAAAATCGGGCCGTATTTGTGGTCGGTGCTGCTGGTGGGAATGAACTGGTGGGTAGCCCGCCTCTTTTTCCAGAGTCACCTGGCTAGTGTGATAGCCGCGCTCCTGACCGCCTTCCCGCCCCTTTATTTTATGGTTAATAATTTGCGGGCGTTGGGCAGTTTTACTATTACGCTGGTTCTGGGTGACCTGTTATTACTCCTGACCTATTGGCTGGTTTTCGACCCTGCCCAACCTTCGCCTCGTCGTTTGAAGTGGCTATGGTTTGGCTTGGGGTTGGCAGTGGGTTTTAGTTTTTACGCCTTTTGGCTGGTGGCTTTTTATTATGGCCCGGTTTTTTTCTTTTTATTGCTCAAGGACAAGCTTTTTTTCCTGCGCCGCACTTTTGCCCTGTTTCTGGGAGGTTTTTTTCTGGGAAGTTTGCCCTTCTGGTGGCAGAATTTTTTTGGTGCTTTTGAGACTTTTCGTTACTTTTTCGAGCCAAAGTCGGGTGGTGGAACAAAACCAGCAGCCGGAGATGTACTGAGTTTCTTTTTCCAACAGAGCTTGCCGTTAGTGGTCGGGGCGGAGAATTTCTGGCAACCTACTTCCCGACTGATAAATCTGGCCTTGCAGGGGGCTTTATTATTAGTTTTGTTGGTCTGGTTATGTTTGCGCTGGCGGGGGCTTTTTGGCTGGTTCAGGCTATCTCTGTCGCCCGCCCGCCCGGTGGACATGCTGTTGCTGCTAATTTTGTTATCGCCCGCCCTCTATCTTTTTAGTGGGGTCGGTAATAATGCCCTGGCTCTCCCCGGCGTGGATACCACCGGGCGTTACCTGTTGCCCCTGATGGCGGTAGCCCCTTTACTAATAGCCGGATTATTAGCCCGCTTGCCAGAGTTTTTACCCGGTAAAAATATCGGGCTGGGGTTGGTGGGGCTGGCAATGCTGCTGTTTTTGTTTTGCTACCTGTGGCCTTACCGTCAGGCCGATTATGTAACCACTTTCCAATCCAGCTATTTTACCAACCTGCGCCCACCTCTGGACAATCAACCTACCATTGATTACCTTAAAAGTCAGGGGGTTGAATATGCCACCTGTAACCATTGGGTAGGGAATCGCCTGATGCTGGACGCTAAAGAAGCGGTTAAATGCGTGGATTATTACGATGTGCAGGTGCAGAAAGGGCCGGAGCGTTTCCCCAAACTGACCGAAGCTATTCGTCAGCCGAATCTAAAGGTCGGTTTTGTGCTGGTAAACCCCACTTTCGGGCCAACACCGCTCGAAGCTAAACTAAAAGATTTGGGTGTTACTTTCACTCGCCGCGACATATCCCCCTACACCATTATTATCCCGACCTCCCGCGCCGTCGCTCCCGCCGAGGTGGTGGAGGCGTTGGGGTATCCGTATTAAAATCAGGAATAAAGAATAAAGAAGTAAGAATAAAGAAGAAGGAATTCTTTGTAGGGGCGGTTCGCGAACCGCCCGGTTTGGGTTTGTTTGTCTTAACCCCTCGTATATAGTATAATTAAGTAAGCAATTTACTAAGGTTGTTTTATTGCGATTAATACTAGGACTGGTTCTTTTATGGAAAGTCAAAACAATTCATCAATCTACCGTGCCGAGGGTGTAACAACTTCAGAACGCTATTTAACACAGCTTGCAAACCGTTCCTTTCTTTCACTTTGGAGCTATTCAAATGTTTACCGAGATCAGGGGCGAAAAGCTTCTAAAGGAGACGGCAAAGAGCTTTGCGACCTTCTGGTAGTTTTTAATGAACACATTATTATTTTCCCCGATAAAAATTGTACTTTCACAAATAGTGGTAACCTTGATGTAGATTGGAGACGTTGGTATAAGAAAACTATTGAAAATTCAGCCAATCAAATTTGGGGTGCTGAAAACTGGATAAATTCGTACCCAAAGTTAATATTTCTTGACAGTACATGTACTGTACCTTTTCCAATACCACTACCTATCTCAGCTAAAGCTAAAATTCACCGAATAGTAGTTGCACATGGAGCATCAGAACGCTGTAAAGCTGAATTAGGTGGTAGTGGAAGCTTGATGCTTTTCCCTGCAATTACTGGTTTTGACCATATAAAAGCCATTAGTGATGGTGGTAGACCATTTGCAGTAGGTCAAGTAGATCCAACAAAGGGTTATGTTCATATTTTTGACGATACAAGTTTAGCTATTATTTTAGGTAAACTCGATACTATTACCGACTTTGTTTCTTACCTTCAAAAAAAAGAAAGCTTTGTTTTATCAGGGCAGTTATGCGGGTGAAGAAGAATTACTAGCCCACTATCTTACCAATCTAAATGCTAACTATGAACACGATTTTTTAGTTCCTACAGGTCAACAAATTTTTCTAGATGAAGGTTTCTGGGAAGAGTTTGTCAAAAGCTCGCACGCTAAAGCTCAAGAAAAAGCTGATCGAATTAGTTATGTCTGGGACAATATCATCAATACTTTTATCAACCATATCGTGGGTAACACTCTTTATTATGGTGTTCCTCTTGATCAAGGTTTGGCTCATTATGATAAACAGCTTAGTTTACTAGCCCAGTTATCTCGTTTTCATAGACGCATTTTCGCTAAATCATTGTTAACTTTTCTGAGTCAACCAGTAACATCAGATCAAAATACAATAGTTCGCACAATTAAGCCTACTGAATTAAAAGATACATACTACGTTTTTCTCACATTGAAACAATCACCTCTTTTAGCTGAGGACGAGTATCGAAAATCTAGAATGATTGCTCTTGAAATCTATTGTAAGGCTACAAAAGAGAGAAATCCAAATGCCCAGGATATTATTGGTTATGCTACGGAACCTGGATTATTCACCGAAAGTCGTTCAGAAGATTTACTTTATTTTGATGCAAGAGTATGGAACCCTGAACATGACCCGAATTGGGGCGAAATTAAGAGAAGTTTAGATATTGCTTCATCTGGAGAGCTAAAAAGATATGAGATCCACGAGGATGAATATCCTACTTCTAAAACAACAAGAATTAATTTTGAAGATTTTCACGTTGATTTTCAACCACGTGAGTCAAAACAAGGCACAACAGTTGCAGCAAAGAAGTCTAATAAGAAATCGATCAAAAAAGGAAATACAAAGTTAATTGCTAAAGCACAGAAAAAGAAAAAAGGATCAAGAGCAGCAAGAGTACGTCAAAGGAAAAGAAATAGTTAAAGAGACTTAAACCACCAGAGAGTCGTTATTAGACTTTTCTTGCTCTTGTATTCTTCCTTCAGAATTTTGCCAGAGCCACTTTCATCTGCTCAATCGCTTTTTCGATGTTTTCTCGGCTGTTGGCGTAACTCAGGCGCAAATAACCCTCGCCATATTGCCCGAAAGATGCCCCACCCAGACAAGCGACTCCGGCTTCGTTTAAGAGATAATCGGCAACGGTTTTGGCGGTGCGCCCAAAACTTTTGACATTGGGGAAGGCATAAAACGCCCCTGCCGGATTGCGGCAAGTAACCCCCGGAATAGAGTTTAGGCCATCTACCACTAATTTGCGGCGCGCCCGAAACTCCTCAATCATCGCCTCGGCCTCGGTTTGGGGGCCGTTAAGGGCGGCAACCCCGGCGTATTGGGTGAAAGTAGCGGTGCAGGAGGTAGTGTTGACCATCAGCAGGGTTATTTGTTCCGCCAGAGCTTCCGGCATCAGGCCATAACCCAGCCGCCAGCCTGTCATAGCGTAGGTTTTGCTGAAACCGTCCAGAATAATCGTGCGCTCTTTCATGCCGACCAAAGCGGCGGGGCTATGAAACTCACCCTCGTAGACAATCCGCGAATAAATCTCGTCTGAAAGCACCCAAAAATTGTGCTTCTGCGCCAGTTCGGCAATGCCCATCAGGTCGGCGGGAGTGAGCATCGAGCCACAGGGATTATGTGGGCTGTTTAGAATCAGCAGTTTGGTGCGGGGGGTAATACGGGCCTTTAAATCGTCCAGCGAGAAACGGAAATCCTGTTCTTCGGTCAGGGGTAGAGCTATTGGCACTCCCCCGGCGAATTTCACCACCGAGTCGTAAATCGGGAAGCCAGGGTCAGGGTAAATCGCCTCGTCCCCCGGCCCAATCAAGGCCATAATGACGTAGAAAATAATCGGTTTGGCCCCCGGTGTGACAATTACCTCGGCGGGCGAATATGCTACCCCGCGTGTTCGACCAATATAGGCAGCAATCGCTTCCCGCAGTTCAGGCAGACCGGGGGTGGGGCCATAGTGGGTTTTTCCCGCCCGAATAGCCGCAATTCCCGCCTCGGCGACGTGGGGAGGCGTTTCAAAGTCCGGCTCGCCAATTTCCAGGTGGATAATTTGGCGACCTTGTGCTTCCAGGGCACGGGCGCGGGTCAGCGCCTCAAAGGCCCCTTCGGTATTCAGTTGGCTAAGGCGGGTTGCAAACTCCATAATATCCACCAAGCAAGTTTTCACCACAGCGGACACAGAAACATTAAATTACTTGGTGTCCTGGTGGTAAATTTCTACAGAAAATTGAGAATTTTTTTGCCAGTCGGCGTATCTCTAATCGCTTTGCTGCTGGTTTCGCCTGTAATGTTAGTTGGACTAATTACTGAGAAAAATCGTGAGGGGGATATGCGCCACCCACCCATTACACACAGTTTACCGTTGCTTCTTTCCAGACCTGGCGGGGTTCACAGGCTCCTGCCGAGTGACGCATGGGAAATGATATACCCTTAGCAACTAAATGTCAAGTCAGGATAGTGCGGTTACGCCCGGATTTTTTGGCATCGTACAAGGCTCTATCGGCGGCGGCATTCAGCGAGGCCGCATCAGGATAATTGGGGGAAACCGCGATTCCACAACTAAAAGTGGTAGAAAACTCTACATTGCCCGATTGTTGCAAAATTTGGGCAAAACCTGCCCGAATTTCATCCAGCACCTCAAAGGCGGTTGGGCCATCGGTATCTATCAAAATAATCGCGAACTCCTCGCCGCCGTATCGCCCGATAACATCGGTTTTGCGTAGACGCTGTTGTAACAAGCGGGAAAGGTTTTTTAGTACCCGGTCACCAGTGGGATGCCCATAAGTATCGTTAACCGTTTTGAAATTGTCCAGGTCAATCATAGCAAAAGCCAGAGGAGCCTGACGGCGTTTGGCCCGCGCCAGTTCAATACTAAGCTGGCCTTTGGTTTCGGTATGGTTCAGCAGCCCGGTCAACCCATCCCGCACCATAAACGAGCGCAGAATCCGGGAACGTTGGGCCCTGGTGCTGACCGATGAGATTAATCGAGCTTCCTCAATCGGCTTGGTCAAGAAATCATCGCCCCCTAGTTGCATTGCCTCCAACTGTTTATCAGGGTTAGTCTCGGAGGATAAGAAAACAATCGGGATGCTCAAATAGGCTTCTTGCTGGCGAATCACGGCGGCTAATTCTAACCCGGTACAACCCGGCATATATAAATCTACTAATATCAAATCCGGCACAAACTCCGCCAGAGGTTGCATCACCTGTAGGGGGTCATTTACAACGGTTGTGACCATACCTTGCCCCTGCAAAACCAGGGCCAGATAATCGGCCATATCGTGGTCGTCTTCCACAATCAAAATATTATATGGTTGCGACCCCTGCCTGGAAGTCAATTCATCCAGCTTATCCACCAACGCGCTAACATTGACGGGTTTGGTGAAATAAGCCATACCGCCAATCCTCACCGCTTGCAAACGGGCTATAATATCATCGTTGGAAGAGACGAACAATATGGGGACTTCGTTAATACGCGAATCCTGAACGTTACGAATGGTTTGTCTTTCCGCCAAACGACCTTTGGGAAAGATAATATCCATAATAATCGCGGCGGGTTGTTCTTTTTCCAGAGCCACTACTAAATCTGAAAGTTCAGAAAAGGTGCTAACTCTATAACCAAAATAGCCGATTTGCAAGGCTAGATACTCGCCTAAATGCTGATCACTTTCCAACAGAAAGATAGTGTGGTTTTCAGCCCGTTCTTCGGTATTATCCTGGTTAGGTTTCAGTTTTTGGCTGAAAGCATCGGGTATTAACGAAGCCTGTTGCAGGGCTTTGAGCATCAGCCTGATTTTAGAGTGCTGGACTTCGGTTATGGCTGCCCGATTACTCAAGAGGGATAGTAGATAAATGTCCAGGGCGCGGGCCTTCTCGCTTAATAGCGTGAAACCATAAGTTGCCCCTGAACCCGCCAAGCGATGAGCTAAAGTTTGCAGGCTAGTAAGCGGTTTTTCACTAAAATAGTCTAGCTGCACCTTCTTGAAGGCCAGTTCTAGCTCGGTCATTTTCTCAGGGAGACTCGCCGAATACTTGTCTTGTAGAATTTTAAGTTTTGCATATAAATCTTCGCGACTATTTGCCATAAATTCAGTCCGTATTAGCGGTTTTGTTCTACGATTATCGGCTGACGTAGCAGCCTTTTAGCAATTATCTTGCGGTTGACGGAGGTAAGTCCTACCTATTCTAAATTATACCGCTTCTATTATACTCTACTCTAAAAGTAAAAATCACCCTGTAGAGTGATGTGACTTTTCAAAACCAGGGCTATAATATAGAAGTCCTCTGAATTTGTGAAAAATTCTCAATTCATAGGTCAACCTAAACTTGAGATGCAAGTTTTATGCCCCTATTAACAATCCACTTCACTCATCATGTGATTTGTCAAAGCGGCAAGGCTAACCCTCTTGCCGCTTAGTTATTTATTCCTATTTTCTTCCTATCTTTTGCTAGATTAGCTTTATGTAATCCCAAAACCGTGATATGGTAGTAGCGAAATGACCTGATTTGTGCTATATTCTATCAATCTTCAATTGGGCCTAAATCACTAGATTTCCAGTTGATACCTGATAAAACTGCTCAGACTAATTAGATTAAAATAATTAGAAATGAATCGTACAAGAGAGTTGTAGTAGTTATGCGCTACGGGCTGGTAAGTGACATCCATAGCAACCTGGCTGCCCTGGACGCGGTTTTGGAGCATATGGGGTCGGTTGATGGGTTGCTTTGTATGGGGGATATTGTGGGGTATGGCCCTCAACCTAATGAAGTGATTAATCGTCTCCGCGAATTTAATACTTTCTCCATCGTTGGCAATCATGATTTGGCTGTATTAGGCGCGCTGGAATTGCGAGACTTTAACGGCGACGCTATCGAAGCTAACCTTTGGACACGCAGCCAGTTGAACAAGGATAATTGGGAGTGGCTGGAAAAGCTTGAGCCACTAGCCCGTTTTGACGATAATGTAACCCTGGCGCATGGTAGCCCCAGCGAGCCCATCTGGGAATATTTAACCACTCCCCACGCCGCTTCCCGTAGCTTTCCTGAATTTGATACACCCCTTTGTTTTGTAGGCCACACCCACCTGCCGAGAGTATTTCGGATGTTGGAGGGTAAGCGGGTTGGCACTAATTTACCCAAAGTTGAAATGCGGATTCCAGACCCCACCGAAACAATTATAGTGGGTTTTGGTCGCTTGATTCTTAACCCAGGCAGCGTGGGACAGCCCCGTGATGGCGACCCCCGCGCCGCTTATGCCCTTTATGATGATTCCGAACAGATAATTAGCTATCGGCGGGTGAGTTACGATATTGCTAAAACCCAGAATATAATGCGTGATTACGACTTACCCGAAAGGCTGGCAATGCGCCTTGATTTCGGACTATAGCATAAATTAAAACGATAGGGGCGGTTCTGGAATAGTCTGGAAACCGCCCCTCGTTATGTGAGAATATGTAACTAAATTCAATTATATCCGTATTAATATAGCCATTTCAAATAAGGGAAATTTTTCACTGTCTGAAGTGGTTCAAGCTGGTTATTCGCCAGTAATAAACCGAGGTGAAATCGTAGATTTATGGGTGAAAAGCATTTAATTGACGGCATAATTCTAGTACCTGTAGGCGGTCAAACGTCTGACATTGAGGTGCTAAAACATGCTGCCCTTGCCGCTAAACGTAATAAAGCCTTACTTTATGTGGTGCATGTGATTGTGGTAAAACAGCAGTTGCCCCTGGAGTCGGAAATGCCTGCCGAGGTATCAGTAGGCGAGCAAGTTTTGGCCCAGGCCGAGAAAATAGCTCACGAGTATGGGGTACGGATTGAAACCACCATGCTCCAGGCCCGTTCGGCAGGGGTGGCGATTGTGGAGGAGGCTACCGAGCGGCAAGTAAATCTGATTATGATGCCCGTGCGCTATCGTAGCCGCCTGGGGGAATTTAATATGGGTAAAACAGTCCCCTATGTTTTGAAGAATGCTCTTTGCCCGGTTTGGGTTTATCGGGAAGAGTTGAGCAAGGTTTCGGAAGATAAAGTAATGGAGGAAAAGAAATGAACTGGGTTATTCTAGGCTGTGGTCGGGTAGGTTCCCGGCTGGCAGCGATGTTGGATAGTATGGGTCATCATGTAGCGGTGATAGATAAAAGCCCCGATGCTTTCAAGCGGCTACCTTCTACCTACAAAGGGGAAGAAATTGTGGGTATCGGCTTTGATGAAGATGTGCTAAAAAAGGCTGGAATTGAAAAGGCGGATGTGTTTGCGGCTGTTACCAACGGCGATAATACTAACATTATGGCCTCACAGGTTGCCAAAGAGATTTTTCAGGTTCCCCGTGTTATAGCTCGTATCTATGACCCTATTCGGGAAAACACTTACCACATGCTAGGTCTGGAAACTATCTGCCCTACCACTTTAATTACCAACGAAATAGTGAAGGCGGTTTTGCCAGAAGAATTGGAAGTGAGATAAACATGTATATACTTATTGCCGGGGGAGGCAAAGTCGGACGCTACTTGACCGAGGCACTGGTCGAAGATGGCTACGAAGTATTGTTAATTGAAAAAATCAAAGCTAAAGTTGACCTCTACACCGAACAATTGGGCGGGGTAGTGGTTCAGGGTGATGCTTGTGAGGCGCAGGTTCTGGCTGAGGCTGGGGTCGCCCGTGCCGATGTGGTTATTGCCGTAACCGGGGATGACGAGGATAATCTGGTTATCTGCCAGATGGCAAAACGCAAGTTTGGTATAGACCGGGTGATTGCGCGGGTTAATAATCCTAAAAATGAAAAGATTTTCAAGCGGCTTGGTATCGAGGCTACTATCAGCCATACCAATGCCATTATGGATATTATTGAGCAGCAACTCCCAACCCACTCGCTTTGTAACCTACTCAAACTGCGCGACTCTAACCTCGAATTGCTGGATATTGTGCTAGAAAACGACTCGCCCGCCCTGAATCGCCCGATCAATAGCTTGAGTTTACCACCCGAAACCTCAATTTTAATTATTTTGCGGAATGGCAAGGTGGTAGTGCCGCGTGGTGATTTAGTGCTTGGTATCAAAGACGAGGTGCTGGTTATCGGCCCCAAAAGTGCCGAATCCCTGCTACGGTTGAATTTAGTGGGCGTGGAATAATAGAGTTTGTAACCGTTCACCACGATTGTCACCCTGAGCTTGCGAAGGGTCTAGCTCATAATAATTAAATTCTTCGCGTTCGCTCAGAATGACAAACCTCGTGAATGGTTACGATAGTTTATATGAAGACAAAAAGACAGGTCACGATGGCCTGTCTTTTTTGCTAAATATTCTTAGATTTTAAGAGTGTTCTAGCTGTCTTTCCTGAAATTTCGGTGTACCCCAGGTACGTTCGTAGCGTTTGTAATAAGCTCTACGCCCATCTAAAGAAGCTGGCAGAAGGCCATTATTTTCCAATGTAACCTGCCGACCATTATCAGTATCCAGGTAAGTCCCAGCGGGAGCAAACTGTCCAGCGCGGAATACCTCCTCGCCATCCTCGTTTAACTGGGGCTCGAAAGCTAGAATCTCTTCAGAAGCTTTGGTTGGGAGCTTAATTTTAATATCACTGTTGATCATGGCTGATAGCCTCCTTGCTAACGTCTGATCACCAGGAGTAGAGCGTCTGTGGGCCTCTCGGCTTTGAAACTCTCTAGTTGATGCCTGGTACGACCTACTAATAATTCCCCTACTCGTTAACCTGAATTTGAGGTAACACTTAGCCCGGTGCTGAGGATTTAAAGTGAAACTTTTTACTACAATTCCGGGAGAAATTCAGGCTCCAAAGCTCAAATTACAATCATTTTAATTTGAACTAAGGTATCATTACGAATTTATCATACTCATAAGCTTATGTCAATAGTTTTTGGGGGTTTTAATAAAATTTTAATAAAATTGTCCAAATTACACTATCTGTATTCGCTCAACGCCAGCAAGCCAATCCCCTGACCCCAGGTAGAAATCAGGTCAATTGGAATATTATTATAGGCTTCAAGGTCAGCCAAAAGCGGGGTAGAACCCGACACCCCTAGCACTTCACCCTCTGGCGAAATTTGCTGCCTGACTGCCGCCAGTGCCAGTTTACCCGCCTCGGCATATTCCGCCCCTAAAATTCCCAATCTCGCGCATTTGTTGAAAGCATAACCAATCGCGGCAGTGGCAGAGGTTTCGGGGTAACTATCGCTCTGGTTCAGGAGGGTATTCCAGCGACCATCGGCCCTTTGGCACTTCAAGAGAGCCTGAAAGTGTGGGGTAATCGCCTGCACAATTCGAGCGCGGAAACCAGAAAAATCCGGGTCGTAACATAATTCCAGCAACTCCGCCACCGCCATCGCCGCCCAACCATTGCCCCGTCCCCACAACGCCCCGTTGATATGGCTACCGGAATAACCGCCGGAGTCCTGTTCGGGGCCGTCAGGGGCAAATTGCCAGCCATGATAAAGCAGATTGGTGGCGGGGTCGCTGAGGTGCTGATAATGTAATTCCAGTTGCCGCACCATTTCCCCAAACTGTTTGGGTTTGCCCAGCGTCACGGCTCCCTTCGCCAGAAATAGCACTAGCATGAACAGGTTATCAGCCCAGACCTGGCTACTTGAGTCAGGAAACCCCGCTACGGTATGCCCAAAGACCCCCGAAGCCTGGCGCACCGCATTTTTCAGGTAAAAATCGGCGCGTTTGCGGCAATAAGCCCGATAGCCCTCCCGCTCCCAATGCTCCAACGGGAATTCCGAGTCGTGGGCGGCTGTCCACAAAACATTTAGCAGCAACGCCCCATTGAGAGTGATACTTGGCTCGGATTTATCCAGGTAGCGGTCAAACCACTCCCGCCAGAACTCCAGATATTCTTGCTGAGTCGGTGGGTCTAACAGGCGGTAGGTCTGTTGCAAGCCATGAAGGGCAATTCCCGGCCCCCAATCCCAGGTGTTAAGGTGTGTACCCGCCTTTAGCTCGGTAGCCTCTTTCCCCGGTTGGTACATTGCCAGGGTGCGCCGGAAAACTTTGTTTAGGAGTTCCTGCTGCTCTTTTGAAACTCGTTTGATGATAGGTGAATTACTCATACCCGAATTATAGCACTATCGCCATATAGTTCAGGGCAAATCCGCCATTTTGCCAATACCCCGAACAGGGGTAGCGTGCTAAGATTATCCATCTCTACCCATTTTGAGGAAATATGAATAGTTGTATCTATAGATTGGACTGAACTTTGGAAAAAGTTAAAAATTTCGTATGGCGTTTGTTAATGCTAAATGTTGGCCTGTTTATCTTTTCGATGGCGATAATCTGTGCGATAAAGTCGGGGCTAGGGTTGAGTGCCTGGGACGTTTTTCATCAGGGCTTGAGCTACCATACCCCTCTTACTATCGGGCAAGCCAGCCAGCTAACCGGGCTGGTTTTAATTGCGGTCACTTTTCTATTGGGGCAAAAGCCAGGGATTGGCACAATCTCCAATATGTTTTTTATTGGGCTTTGGATGGATTTGATTCTGGGCCTGAACATTCTTCCCAACATGAATCAATACGGTCTGCTGGCTGAATTGGCAATGATTTTACTTTCGATTAGTTTATTTGGGCTGGGTTCGGGGTTATATGTTAAAGCCAATTTGGGGACAGGCCCCCGCGATAGCCTGATGCTGGTACTGGTGCGCCTGACCGGGCAACGAGTAGCCCTTGTACGGGGCACTATCGAGATTATATTTTGTTTCATCGGTTGGCTATTGGGCGGTACGGTGGGGTTAGGTACGGTTTTAATCGCTTTGGGTATTGGCCCATCGGTGGAATTAGGCTTCAAGCTGTTCCGGGTGGAAGTCAAAAAGAAAGCTCCCAAGCCCTATCCCCTGACCTAATTTTGCGCTATAATAACTAAAATCCAGCCTGAAATTTGAACAGAACTGAAAATTTAGCAGCCCAGCGTAATAGTATGAATCCAACCGAACACGATAATCTTGAAAAACAACTTGATATGCTCATTCGCGCTCGGTCTAGTTTATCAGTAAAGGCCGCCGCTTTCGGCTTGCATCTCCCGGTTTATATGGAAATAGAGCTTGAGGATGCTCAGGATAAGATTGCCGAGCTTGAGGAAAAGTTGGGTTTGCCCATCACCGGGAAACGCCGCCCCCCCGGCCTATCCCGTCTCCGCTCGAACCTACCCTACAAACAAAACCCCAACTTTAGCGGGCGCGAGGAGCTGTTGGCTGACCTGGAAAAAGTGCTGGTGGGCGGGAATATCGCGGCAATAACGCAGCCCCAGACCATTTCCGGCCTCGGCGGGGTGGGCAAAACCCAACTGGCGGTGGAATATGCCTATCGCCATAGAGACAAATTCAAGTTTGTGTGGTGGCTAGGGGCGGAGAGTGAAATTACCCTTAAAGCTAACTTGAGCTTGCTTGCTACCGAACTAAAACTGCCCGCCGCCGCCCAGCCCGACCAGGAGGCTACTATTAGGACTGTTTTGGGCTGGTTGGAGGATAACGGGGGCTGGCTGCTGATTTACGATAATGTGAACGAACCTGCCGAAATTGAGGGTTTGCGCCCGCTCAAGGGTGGGCAAATCCTGATTACCTCGCGCTGGCAGGATTGGAGCGGTTACGCCGAGACCCTGGCGGTCAAGACCTGGGACAAAACTCAGGCGGCGGAATTCCTGCTAAAACGTACCAAAAGGAAAAAGAGCGAGACGACAGAAGCGGAAAAAGTGGCGGTGGAGTTGGGCGGGCTACCCCTGGCCCTTGAACACGCCGGGGCTTATCTGGCGAAATACAAAACCCTGGCTTTTGCCGACTATTTACAGGAGTTCAAGGAACAAAAGCTGACGTTGTTGGAGGAGGGGCAACTCTCCCAGCAATACCATAACGACACTATCCGCACCACCTGGGCCTTAGCTCTGCAAAAGTTGCCAGAGGCCGCCGCCGACCTCCTGAGTCTATGGGCCTGGTTCGCCCCCGACAATATTCCCCTGGATATATTGCCGAAATATTCCGACAAACTGCCCGAAACCCTGGCGAAAGTAGCAGCGAAAAAAACCAGTTTGGCGAAAGCGGTGGGGGCATTGCAGGAATATTCGCTGGTGGAGGTGAGCGAGGACGGCACGGCAGTTTCGATGCATCGCTTGTTGCAGGTGGTCGTGCAGGATAGGAGCAAGGAGCAAGAAGCAAGGAGCAAGAATGAGGGGAGAAATCAGGAGTCAGAAGTAAGTAGCCAGAATGAGGAAGACACTACCCTCAGTTCTCAGCACTTTTGGCTGTCTACCGCCCTCCGCCTCCTGTACGCCGCCTTCCCCGGTGCTGAGGTATTTAATCCAAAAAGCTGGAAAGAGTGCGCCCGGTTATTGCCCCACATCCTGACTGCTTGCGAAGAAGGTGAGCGGCTGGAAATAGAGCCAGCAGCCACATGGTATTTATTGAGTCACTCTGGAGTTTACCTACAAAGTAAGGGCGACTATCCTGCTGCCCGACACTTGTTGGAACGCGCCCTAGCTATTCCTGAAGGGACACTTGAGTCTGATGATCCCATTCTTGCCACCAGCTATAACAACCTCGGCTCACTTTTCTACCATATGGGCGACTACCCCCAGGCTAATTCCTATTACCAAAAAGCCTTGGCTATTGATGAAAAGGTGCTTGAGTCTGAGCATCCCAGCCTCGCTACCATATACAACAACCTCGGCGAACTATTTCGTGTTATAGGTGACTTCCAACAAGCTAATTCCTATTACCAAAAAGCCCAGACTATTTTCGAGAAAGTGCTAGAGCCTGACCATCCCAACCTTGCCACCAGCTATAATAACCTCGGTACGCTACTCCAGGATATGGGCGACTATATTGAGGCTAAAACCTACTACCAAAAAGCCCTGGTTATTCGGGAGAAAGTGCTAGAGCCTGACCATCCCAACCTTGCCCTTAGCTACGGCACCCTTGGTGGGCTGCTCCAGGTTATGGGCGATTATCCCCAGGCCCAAACCTATTACCAAAAAGCTTTGGATATTTTCGAGAAGGTGTTTGAGCCTAACCATCCCAGCCTTGCCACTAGCTACGGCAACCTTGGTTTACTGTTCTATGCCTCGGGCGATTATCCCCAGGCCCAAACCTATTACCAAAAAGCCCTGGCTATTTTTGAGAAGGTTCTTGAGCCTGACCATCCCAACCTTGCCACCAGCTATAATAGCCTCGGTTCACTGTTTCAGGCTATGGGTGATTTTCCCTTGGCTAATTCCTATTACCAAAAAGCTCTGGATATTCAGGAGAAGGTGCTAGACCCTGACCATCCCAACCTTGCCACCAGCTATAATAACCTCGGTGGGCTGTTTCAGGATATGGGTGACTTTCGCCAGGCTCAAAGCTACTATCAAAAATCCCTGATTATTTTTCGCCAGAAGTTGGGAGATAACCACCCCGATACCCGTGTCGTTCAGCGCAACCTGGAAATTCTGGAGGCGGAGATGGCGGGAAACCACCCTGAACAGCCCAATCGCTTTAAAATACGGCGTATCAGGCGCAAGGCGGTTGAAAGGAAAGATGAGTCGGGAAGGACTGAGGACTGAGGGCCGAGTCCTCCCTCCTTTTGTCTCCTTGCTCCTTTATTCTTGCTCCTGCATTTCCCTATCCCCCAACTCCTAACTTAGGGGTTCGCCCCACTGACCGCTAAAGACAAATTCGTCGAGCGGCTTGCGGGTGCGGGGAGCGGCTTCGCGTTGACGCAACTCTTCCGGCAAATCCTCGGCATTCCCAAGATAGCCCAGAGCTACCACCGTTGTTGGCACATAATCGGCGGGGATTTCAAATAACTCACGAGCTTTTTGCCCATCAAAGCCCGCCATCTGATGGACGTGCAAGCCAAGTTCCGCCGCCTGAATAGACAGATGGGCTACGGCCTGACCTAAATCATAATAACCGTAATGATTACCCCCCGGACGTTGGGGGTTGAGGTAAGCCAGGGTTAGTACCAGCACTGGGGCATTTTCCGCCCACACCGTATTAAACCCCATCAAGGTTTGGACTAACTTCTGGTGGGCGGGGTTCTCTTTAGTGGCAACCACATAGGCCCAGGGTTGGCTATTGCCACCCGATGGCGACCAGCGGGCCGCTTCAAACAAGCTCCGCAACTTTTCTGGCTCCACGGGTTGGCTGGAAAAGGCACGGGGACTCCAGCGATTCTTCAAAAGGTCATGAATCTCATAATTTGTTTCAGTAGGGTTACTCACTTAATTATCCTCTCAAATCTTAATGTAATAGCTTATAAATATTGACCAACTTGCTATTCTCATATAACTATGTATATCATAGTGACTATGTTTATGGTATAAAAAGGCTAATGTGGCGAAATGTCAAGTATGATATGCAATGAGGCGGATATGAGCAGAAATTTGGCTCCGGTAGAAAAGCCGGAATGTATAGAAGCAGATACGTTGGATAAAAATGCCCTGGTGCGGGCCGCCCGTTTGTTGGGCGATACCTGGGCTTTGTTAATAATTCGGGAATTACTGGACGGCACTAAACGCTTTGGCGAGGTTCAGGAAGGGCTGGGGAAGATTAATCCTCAAACGCTTTCGGGTCGCCTGAAACATCTGGAACACTGTGGCATTGTGACCCGTCAGGCTTATGCTGAAATACCACCCAGAGTAGAATATTCCCTGACGGAAAAAGGTCAGGCCGTTTCAGAAATAGTGAAAGCCCTGACCGCCTTTGGCGAAAAGTACACTGAGGCAGTCTGTGAATCGCTCTCAGCAAACTCTCAGGAAACTTTAAGCCCTAGCTAACCTCTGGTTGGTAGGATTAAGTCAGTAACGAGTAACGAGTCAAAAGTCGAAGGGCTAAAATACAAAATCGGATAGTCCAGGGGAAATAAGTTGATATTTTCAAACCTAACGCCCTAGCCCCGGACACGATACATCGTGTCCCTACATTGGAAGGGGGAATAATCCTTTTTTATTCTTACTCCTTGCTCCTTTTTTCTTTATTCTAATTTTCGATATTTGATTTTCGATTTTAGATTATTTCCAAGTTGGATGGTCTGACCTTGAATGAGCAACAAACTGACAGCTTAAAAGCGCGATTGCGGGTACTGGTCATTGACGATGAGCCAGGAATAGTGGATTTCATTGAACTAGGGCTTGGCTATGAGGGCTATGATGTGCTGGTGGCTTCGGATGGCAAAAGTGGTCTGAAGCTGGCTTTAAGTGAGTCGCCGGATTTAATAATTCTGGATTTGATGTTACCGGGCCTCAATGGTTTTGAGCTTTGCCAGAGTTTACGGCAAACCTCAAATGTGCCAGTAATAATGCTGACCGCCCGTGACGAATTGGATGACCGCATCAAAGGGCTTGACTTGGGCGCAGATGATTACCTGACCAAACCCTTTCAGTTTAAGGAATTAGCCGCCAGAATCCGGGCAGTGCTACGCCGCCAGACAAACCCGCCTGCTAATTCCAGCCCGGAAAACAATCCTAAATTGGTTCAAGTTCAAGACATCACCCTTGACCAAGCCTTGCGGGAGGTGCGGCGGGGTGCTACGCGGATTGAACTTAGTCTACGCGAGTATGAGCTTCTGGCTCTCTTGATGCGTCATCCCAATCAGGTTTTAACCCGTGATACAATCCTTGACCAGGTATGGGGCTATGATTTTGGGGGGGACGGCAATATTATTGAGGTCTATGTGCGCTATTTACGCCAGAAGCTCGGCAAACCAAATCCTATTTCGACGGTGCGCGGAGTTGGCTATGTGATGAAGTCCCGGCCAGATGAGGATGAGCTTGATTAACACTTTACTCGCCAGATTTAATACTTTGCGCTGGAGGCTAACTCTCTTTTATTCGCTATTACTGGCAATTTTGCTTTTGGCGATTGGCTTTTTTATCTACTTTCAGTTAGAGCGTTTTTTAACCGACAACCTGAATTCGCGCTTGAAAGACCGGGTAGCTTTTATTTCAATGCCGAAAGGTCAGAATGGGCCGGGAAATGGGCCGAGGGATAACCGGGGTAGTGATAATATAGCGAATTTAGCCGAGAATGTTATCCGTAACGCCAGTTCCAACGATTTTTATGCCCTTATTTTGGACAAAACGGGCAAGTTGGTTGCGCCGGAACATTTTGTACAAAATAGTGCAGACTTTATAGTACCTGTCCCGTCCACCGAAAATCTTCAAGCGGCCAAAACCCACAATAATTATTTTTATACCGCCGACTTTTCGCTTCAGACTGACAATAATCAATCCGTTCAGCAAAAGGGTCTGGTTTATTTGCTCCCAATTAAACTGAACGGTCAATTCGACTCCAGTGCCGACCCGTCCGGGTATCTGTTGATAGGGGCTTCGCTGAGTGAGGCGGCGAAAGTTTTAGAGCAGTTGCGTTTTATCTTATTAATCGGGATGCTAGGGGCTTTTGGGGCGGCCTTGCTATTAGGCTTACCGCTTGCCCGACTTGGCCTTGCGCCACTCAAAAGAATTACTAGCACGGCGGCCCGTATTGAAAAAGGCGACTTGAGCCAACGGGTAAATCTTCCCCAGGTGCGGGCGGCAGCTCCCGATGATGAGGTGCGGCAACTGGCCCAAGCTTTTAACCAGATGTTAGACCAGATTGAGCTTTCGTTTCAGGCCCAAAAACAGAGTGAGGCCCGCACCCGTCAGTTTGCCGCCGATGCCTCCCACGAGCTTCGCACTCCCTTGACGGTTTTGGGTGGTTATCTGGATGTGCTTCTGATGGGCGCAAAAAATGACCCACCCCGCGCCGAAAAAATTATTGTTTCTATGCGGCGCGAAATTGACAGGCTCAGTCGGCTGGTAATTAACCTGCTCATTTTGACCAAAATGGATGCCAACGGGGCCAGTAGTTTGCGCCTTACCCAGCTATCCGCCAAAGAACTGGTTATTCAGGCGGTAGAAGATATGAAGATGGTGGCGGGTCATCGGCAGTTAGTCTTAAATCTGTCGCCCGCCGGAGCAGAAGCAAGGTTGGAGGGGGATAACGACCAACTCCATCGGGTGCTGGTCAACTTGCTGGATAATGCTATTCGTTATACCGAGCCTGATGGACAGATTGAGCTTTCGCTTGATATTAGCGGCGACCCTCTTAGTTCTGGAAATCTGATAATTCGGGTAAAAGATAATGGTTGTGGCATCGCCCCCGACCAACTCCCCCATATTTTTGACCGTTTCTACCGGGCCGATGAGTCCCGTAGCCACCAGACCGGGAACGCTGGGTTGGGTCTGGCTATTGTCAAATCTATTACCGAAGCGCATGGCGGCAAGGTTCAGGTAGAAAGTACGCCTGGTCAGGGAACTTGCTTCAGCCTGATTTTGCCGCGTGTGCCCACTCCTCTGGTAATCCAAAATCTAACGCCTCAAATTTCTCAGTAAACTCTCAGCCATCTTTCAGTCCCATCTAAGCCAACCAAGTTAAAGTTAAAAGGTAAGAGCAGAAAACTCTTAGGCGACACAATTACTTACTGTCACTTCACATTAACTTGAAAGGTAGCTTGGTGTTACATGGACAAGGAAGACATGAAAGAAATGGAACAAATGGACAATAATAACCTTCCGACCCAAACCCGGAAGATAACGAAAAATAGAGGCAAATTCCGTCTTTTCGCCATGGCGTTGACCCTGATGGTATTGGCGGGAATAGCGGCTTTTGCGCTGGGTACGGCTAGTCCGAATTCGGCTCAAGCCCAAACTTCGACTGCCACTCCTACCCCCGCCGCCAGTGGCACTCCTACTACTGGCACAAATCCGGGGAATAGCAAAGGGCCGGGTGGACAACGCGGCGGGCCAAACGGTAATACCGGGACACCCCCTACTAACGGTCAAGCGGGTGGGCGTGGCGGACATGGCCCTGGCGATAAACAGGGCGGGCCAAGAGGAGCGGCAACTTTAGTCAGCGTTAGTGGCAACACTCTTAACTTGACCAAAGCCGACGGCACGACCAGCACCGCTACGGTAGATGCTAACACCACCTATCAAAAGGCGGGCAAACAAATTACCCTTGCCGACCTGAAGGCTGGCGACAAACTGGCAATTCATACTGCCCAGGGCGCAACTACTGCCAGTCGGGTTGAGGTAGTGCTAAATCACATTGATGGTACGCTTAGCGCGGTAGATGGTAGCAATCTGACCGTAACCAACAAGGACGGAGCTACCACGAAGGTAGTCGTTAACACCCAGACAACCTATGAACGTCTGGGCCAAACCGCCGCTTTAGCCGACCTGAAAACCGGGGCAACTATCCGGGTGGAAGGAACACTTGGCACGGACAATGTTATTACCGCTTTGAAGGTAAACATTAACGTGCCGGGCCTTGGCGGCAGTGTGACCAAAGTGGACGGCGCAACCCTGACCGTCACTGACCGGGGCGGGACTAAAACCATCATTACTGATGCTTCTACCCGCTTCCTCAAGGCTGGACAGGCCGCGACCATCGCCGACATTACGGCTGGTAGCAAAATTCGAGCTAACGGTGTGCTAAACGCTGACGGCAGCTTGAAGGCTGAACAGGTCGTGATTGAACTGCCGAAGGAACACGGCGCGGTTAGTAAGGTGGATGGCGCGACTATCACCCTGACCGACCCGCGTGGTAACAAAACCGAAACGATTGTTACCAATTCCAGCACTCAGTTCTTTCTGGTAAGCGGGCCGGGCGCAACCCCGACCAAAGCCGCATTGAGTGACGTGGTGGCTGGTAAGTTTATCGAGGCGGAAGGCACGCTGGATAGCGCAACTTCTACCCTGACCGCTCAGGTAGTTAACATTGTGCCCGCCCAATCGGGTCACGGCAAATAGTTTCAGTGGGTTAATCAACCCCTGCCCCCTTCCCTTAATCAGGGAAGGGGGCATTTTTATTTAACAATTTTAGATTTTGGATCTTCGATTTTAGATTATTCCCAAAAGACCAATCTGACCGATAATTTTTCGCCAGAATTCCTCATCAAAGGTATTATCGCGGGGGACGGAAATCAGGCCGGGGTCGCCACTATGGGCATAAATCCAGCGCGAGATAATATTAATCTCGTCTACGGCATCCTGCCCGATAACCCGCCCGCCCTTCTTGCCCCAACCGGGCTGGGTAGCGGCTAGGTGGGCTTCCTGTTCGGTAAGCTCTTGCCAGGTCTGGTGGAGTTGCTGAACCTGGATGGGTAGCTCGTCGCCCGCACAAAGTTGCACCTGCCGCCCCAGCCGCCCGGAGAGAATACACAGCACTTCTACAATGTTTTTTTCGGTGGAGGGCAAACAGATAAGCATATGATTACTTTCTACCGCTCGCGCCAGATATTCCTGACTGGCGATAATCCGTTGCACCTGGGCCAATGCGTCCCGTAAACCCGCGGCTTTCTCGAAATTACGGTCACCAATAGCCCGGTTTATCCGCCGCCAGATTTCGTCCAGCACTGCCTCTTTTTCGCCACTCAGGAAGTTAATCACATCCTCGACAATCTTCATATACTCGGCGTGTTCCTGGTCAAAATGGGCTCCGGTGCAAGGGCCAGGGCAACGATTAGTATGAAGACGCAAACAGGGCGGCTTGGCCTTTTTCTGGCGGGCCAGCGTTTCGGGCTCAAAAGAGCGGGTACAATTGCGTACCGGGAACATCTGCTCAATCACGTTGATGGTCGCTTCCACCGAACGCAGACTTTTGAACGGGCCGAAATAACGCGCCCCATCGTCCAGAATCTCCCGGCAAGCCTGAACACGGGGAAAACGCAGCCCAATATCTATTTTGATGAAAGGATAAGCCTCATAATTCCGCAAAAGGGTGTTATAACGCGGCTGGTATTTCTTTATCAGGCGCGACTCCAGCAAAAGAGCCTCAAGCTCGCTGCCCGTCTCGATATGGTCAATCTGGGCGATAGACTCTATGAGGCCATCCATCTTGCGGGTGTAACCTAGCGGCTGGCTGTAGTAGCTACTAACCCGTTCGCGCAGATTTTTGGCCTTGCCCACATAAATAATTTTGCCACTAGCCTCTTTCATCAAATACACGCCGGGCTTTTCGGGGAGATTTTGTAACAGGTCGCGGGAGAGAATATCGCGGGCGTGGGCGGTGGCCCGGTTGGTTAGACTTTCGGTTTCCTCCTGCCAGAAATTGCGCCGAATAGTGCGAATACGTTCGGGGCGTTCTAAGGTTTCGGACTCAAATAGACTTTGTTCCGGCTTGATTTCAATGCGATTATCAGTCTGGGGAATGGGTAAACTGGCCTGTTTAACTCGCCCGTTTCTTAAATCTTCCAGGGTATTAAAGCCATGCTGTCCGGCAATATCCAGCAGCTTCAGAAAAGCATCGCTGGTAATGCTGGCATCGCCATAAGCCCGGTGACGATTTTTAGCTGGAATACCCAACAAACCCGCCAATCTATCCAGGTTGGGTCGTTTCAGGCCGGGGAATAGCCGTACCGCCAGCCCAATAGTGTCCACCGTTTCGTTAACCAGCGAGGGGCGACGCAACAGACCCAATTCGTGGTTCAGAAAGCGCATATCAAAAGTTATATTATGACCCACGATAATAGCCGTCCCCACAAATTCCATCAGGCGGTCAACCACCTTACCAAAACCGGGGGCGGCGGCGGTCATCTCGTCGCTAATACCCGTCATTTTGCTGATAAAGCCGGGAATGCGGCGATGAGGATTTAACAAACTTTGGAAAGTGCCAACCTGTTGCCCGCCCCGTAGCTTAATGGCGGCAATTTCAATCATCCGGGAACGGTGGGGATTTAGCCCGGTAGTCTCAGTGTCAATCACCACATATTCGAGTTGGTGCAGGGCCAGCTTGGGGTCAGTATGGGTTCGCAAGACCCAATCCCCACCTGGTAGCCGTTGAAAAAGGTTTTCATCGGTCAAGACCTGCCGCAAGATTCCGCCCCAGATTTCCAGCTTACCGCGCACCCCAAAAACCCCTTGAATCAGGGCTTCTTCGGAGGCTCGCCCGCCTAACTTCTCCAAAAAGAGGTAGGCCCGTCGCGCCAACTCGCTGTAATTATTTGGTTGGGAAGTCTCTATCGCTTCGGTCATTGCGCTATAGTCAAAAGTCGGGAAAAGCTACAAACCCTCACCCCTGCCCTCTCCCTTAGAAAGGGAGAGGGGGTTAAATTCCTCCTTCCTTTATAGGGAAGGGGGTTAGGGGGTTAGATTAACTCCTGATTTGGAAACGAATGTTCTTGCTGCCCCCTATTGTAGCACAAAAAAAACTGGCGGCAACCTTTTCAGATTACCACCAGTATTGTTGTCACTAAATACAAGTAAGTAGAATTTATTCTGCGCCGATCCCCGTGCTGGTGCGGAAGTACATTTCGGGGAACTTGGCTTCGGAAGCGGGCTCCTTGCTGAAGAAAGTGCCGACGAAAGCACCCAGGAAGCCCAACGGGATACTGACAATGCCAGGGTTTGCCAGCTTGAAGATAGCATCATTGTAGTTAGTTACGCCGTTAGTAGCGGCGAAACCGTTGGGGCCAATCACAATCAGGAAGAGTGAGCCAACCAACCCGACAATAATACCCGTTACCGCCCCGGTGGTGTTGAACTTTTTCCAGAACAGGCTGAAAATGATTACCGGGAGGTTAGCCGAGGCTGCTACGGCGAAGGCTAGACCGACCAGATAAGCCACATTCGAGGTTTTCAGGAAGATTGCCACCCCAATCGAGACTGCCCCTACCAGGAAAGCGGTAATACGAGCTACCAATACCTGCTCACTTTCGCTTTCCTTGCCATTCTTGACGATATTTAGCCAGAAGTCGTGGGCAATTGCGCTGGAAGCCGTGATAGTAAGTCCAGCTACTACCGCCAGGATTGTGGCGAAGGCTACCGCCGAAATTGTGGCAAAGAAGAAAGTGCCGCCTACGGCCTGAGCCAACAATGGCGCACTCATATTAGAGCCACCGTTGGGGGTGATAATTGGCCCGGTTACTAACAAGGCCGCCCCAAAGCCCAGGAAGGTCGTCAGGATGTAGAACGAGCCGATAATCACCATCGCCCAGATTACCGAAACACGGGCAGCGCGGGCGGTTGGTACGGTGTAGAAGCGCACCAGAATATGGGGCAGACCCGCCGTCCCGAATACCAGAGCCAGCCCCAGCGAAATCAGGTCAAGCTTGCCGAAGGGGGTGGTTTTAGGGTCATCCTTGTACAATAGACCGGGTTTCAGGAAGTCCTTATTCGGCCCAGCGTTGGTGAACTTGTCGTAATTTTTGGTCAGGGGTTTGTCCAGCGTTGCCACAAAGGTTTTGTCTTTGGGCTCAACTTTGGTGACGTTATAAGACTCAGGGCTGCTAGTAACATTCCCGATTCTGATTAGCGTACCTGCCGCGCCCGGATTTTGGGTCAGGACAACGCTAGTATCGCCTTGTTTAGCGTCCGCCGCCAATGCCCCGGTTCGCACCTGGGTAATCTCGTTAAAGAAAGTCCCAATGTTGAAGTCGAATTGAGCCAGCACCAGAATACTCAGCACCACTGTACCGACCATCAGCAACAGAGCCTTGACAATCTGAACCCAGGTGGTTGCCAGCATCCCACCGAATACTACATAGACAATCATCAGGATACCGACGGTGATAACGGCCCACTCAAAGTCCCAACCCAGCAGCAATTTTACCAGCGTTCCCGCGCCCACCATCTGGGCAATCATGTAAAAAGTGCTAACGGTCAGGGTGGAGAAGGCGGCGGCGGCGCGCACAGGTTTGGCTTTCAAGCGGTAGGCCAAAATATCGGCCATCGTGTATTTGCCACCGTTGCGGAGCGGCTCGGCTACTACCAAAAGCACCGTCAGATAGGCTACCAGCCAACCTACCGAATACATAAAGCCATCAAAGCCGCTAAAGGCAATAATGCCCGCAATACCCAGGAAGGACGCGGCACTCATATAGTCGCCCGCTACCGCTACCCCGTTCTGCCAGGCTTTGATAGAGCGTCCGGCAGCATAGAACTCTTTAGCCGTTTTGGTGCGACGGGAGGCCCAATAGGTGATACCGAGGGTTATCGCCACAAAGACCGCAAATAGCACAATTGCCACAGTCTTGTCGCTGGTGTCCAGCTTGGTAAATAGTTGGTTGTAGGAGGTGTGCATTACTTTCCTCCCTTTTCGGCCTTGCGGTCAGCCACCCCATCGTCGTGATGCTTGACGCGAGCCACAATTTTGGCTACCAGCTTATCAAATACGTCTGTCGAAACTTTCAGGTAAGTGAAGGCGATTATCCAGGCCAGAATAAACTGCGAAAGAGCCATCAAGTAGGCCAGATTGACCCCTAAAACTCTGGTATCCATCACATCCGGCAAATAGTTAATCATCACCAGCATCCCGAAGTAATAAACGATGAAAATTATCATCGCCGGGATAATAAAGTTGCGGCGGGCGCGGGTTAATTGCTTGAAATCATCACCCTGTTCCAGCTCCTCATAGAGCTTGGCTTTAGCCATTTGTTCGTCGGTCAATTCAGGCTCAGCGACGCGGGCCGTGACCTTGACTCCTGGTTTGTTGGCAACATCTGACATTGATGTATCCTCCCCTATTTAACTTAGCGAACCCAATGTGGAGGCGTTCGCGGTCCATCCTGTTGAAATTGTTTTGAAGAAGGGTGCGAAACCAAAGCACCGATATAATTGCGAATGGCTTGATTATGCTGGGAGTTTCCTGAATCTTAGGAACAGCTAAAAAAAATTGTATAAAATAAAATTAACATAATGGAACAGAAAATACAATCGAATAGACGTGAAAGGTAAAAAGAGGGGCGGTTTTGACACTTTCGGCATTTCAGGGTGCAGTTCTTGCATTTGGGCGACGTTTTTTGACATCTGCAGTTACAAGGAATTAATGTTAATTTGAGCCGGGTTATTGTATAATTGTTCAAGTTATGGAAAGTTTTTTGGTTAAATAATCCAAAGGAAAAAACAATATGGCGATTGAGTACCGCAACCAGAATTTTTTGGATTTTCAGGAATTTATCCAGGGTAATTCTTATAATCGGATGGCAGGAGCCGACTCCACCCCGCTCTACGCCCACCCGGTTGACCAATGGATTTTGAAAGCTCTGAACGCTACTCCCGTTAAAGCTATTATGAATAGGGCTTTGGACGCGCTGGTTAGCTGGGAATTTGGGCACGAACTCGCCAGCAGCGTTTTTATTGACCAAAAATCCTTCCCCGATTTATTCGAGGTACTGGCCCAATGCTCCAAGACGCTGGGTATCCCCATGCCGCATGCCGTTGCTACTTCCGCCGGAGCTTCTTTCAACGCCCACGCCGCCGGAACGGACGAATATGCCTTTATTAATATTTCTGCGGCCCTCTGCCAGTTTTACACTAAAGAGGAAGCCAGTTTTGTAATTGGGCATGAGTGTGGGCATATCGCCTCTAACCATATGGCCTACTATACGTTGGTGCAGGTTCTGACCAGAGCCGCGACCCTTAGATTAGGCTATATCGGCTTTATTCTGCGACTGACGGCGGGCGTGCCGCTTCTGGCCTGGTCGCGGCGGGCGGAAGTAACCTGTGACCGGGCGGGGCTATTGTGCTGTAGCGATATAAAGATTGCTGAACGGGCTTTGCTGCGGCTTGTTACTGGCTTGGCAGATGTTGACCGAGTGGATATTGAGGATTATTTACAACGCTCTAAAGGGATGGAGGAATTCCACCGCACCAGTGAGTTCAAGGGATTGTTCGATAGTCACCCTCAGATACCAAAACGAATCGAGGCTCTCCGCCTTTTCGCCAACTCAGAACTTTATTATGAACTTTCCGGGCAACCTCACCCCGAAGGAAAAGTTTTGCTCACCCGTGCCGAGCTTGACCGCCGGGTTAACCAGATTGTGCAGCCTTAACCCAGGAAGGAAAAAATAATGCCTGAGACCATCCAAACTTTTTTCGCCCGGTTGCAAGAGGCCGCCGCAATTCTGGAAAACGCTGATATTTCCGAGCTGATTTCGGCGGTGGAAGAACAAATTGATGCCCCCAAACTCAAAATATTAATCGTTGGTTCTACCGGGTCAGGGCGATTTTCTCTGGCTAACGCTATGCTAGGTTTGCCAGAGTTGTTGCCTGTTTCACCTATTCCTAAAGCCCCCCTGAGCCTAAATCTTAGCTATGGCGAGACGGTAGTGGAAATTGCCACCAAAATCGGCACGCGCACCGCCCTGCCCCTGAATAAACTACGGGGCTTTCTAACCTCACCGGATACTGACCATACTTTGTTTGATACTGTAGAAGTTCGCACCGAGGCCGATTTGCTCAAAACGACCCAACTCCGTCTGGAAAGTCTGGAAGCCGAACGCCCACCCACCTATTGGAAAGAGGTTTTAGCCAATAGTGATTACACCTTTCTGGTTTTGCGGGCAACAGCTTTGCTTTCGGAGCGTGAGAAAAGTTTTGTGCGCGATTATTTGAGTCCGGCTTTTGGACTAGAGCGGGTGGCAATTGTGGTCACTCAACTTGACCTTGTGCCAGCCGATGAGCAAGAAGCGGTTTTGAGTCAGATAAAAACTTTCCTGGGCTCGTTTGAAAGCCAGCCTGTTTTGTTTGGTTTTTCTGCCGCCCCCGCCCTGAAAGAGCTTGTCAGTGGCAAACCCAGCGGGAATCATGGTTACGCGACCCTGATGGCCCTGTTGCGGGATGATATTGTGGAGAAACATTCCAGCCTCAAGGCAGTGGCTTTGCGACAGGCGGGCGAAATCTGTCTGGCGGAGGTGACGGCGGAAGCGTCTCACCAGAACGCCCTGGTCAATACCGGGAAAAACGAACTCAAGGAATTGCTGGACAAGTTTAATTCGCAGGGTCAATGGCTGGACAGCCGTATCCAACGGGCTCAATCCCGCATCGAGACCTTTGTGGCGACCCTCATCAAAGCCCAGCTTGTGGGCGAGATTGAAAATTTTAGCGATTTCCTCAAACAAGAGCTTCCCAACCAGATTTTAGCGGTCAAGGAAGTGGAGGTTATCAAAAAGTTTCTGGCAGGTTATTTAGAGTCGCTATGGAGCGAATTTTTCAATAATCAGCTAGCCTCCGTCCAAAACCAGCTCACCGCCGAGCTAAAGTCAATTGAGCGGCTAGTTGAAACTGACCTCAAATCCTTGGTGGAAACACCCGGCTCTAACCTCGGCGCGTTGTTGGGCAGTTTCGACCCTACCCCGGCTAATATGCGCTCTTTCCTGATGCCCCGGCGCGGCGAAAGTCGGGCTAATACCATAGCAACGGGTTTGCAGCTTGGCGGTCTGGTAATCTTAATCGGTAGCTTGCCGTTAGGGATTGCCGCCATCGGTATCGGTCAGCTTATTCGGACGGTTTACAAGCGCGATTTGACCAAAGCCGATAAAAAAGCCTTAACTGAGTCAGCGATTGAAGCTACCAGCGACCTGGAACGCCAGATTAAAAAGCAGGTTGAAGGCCACTTTGACGACCTTGCCGGGGAGTTAAAGAAGTCTGTTGCTGAGGTTTACGGGCAGGGTGCGGTCCGCATCCGAACCACCCTGGAAGAGAGTGCCGCCCGCCGCGATAAACTTGAAGCCAAACGCGAACAACTGGAGAAGCTGGAAAAAACCACCCTTCCCGAACTAACCGAAACCCTCGCCCGCCTCACCGGGCAAATAGCTTTGGTGTAGGGGATGGGGGACAGGGAAATCTAAAATCAGAGGGAAAATTCGTAGGGGCGTGGTCTCCGCGCCCTGATGGGATTTCGCAGATGAAAAGGATATAAAAATTCTTGGTGTCTTGGTGGTTCAATTCATTAAATCAGGGCAGGCACGGGGACCTGCCCCTACAATTATTATTTGTCCAGGGCGGTTCACGAACCGCCCCTACAAAAAATTTAGATATTCGATTTTAGATTTTGGATTTTAGGCCGACAACCGACGACCTTTCAAGAGGAGCAGCATGCAAAATAACGGTTATGGTTCAACCAAAAAGAAAAGCGAGCAGATAGCGGCGGCCTTGCGCGATATGGCCCTGCTAATTGGCGAACCCGCCACCGACGCGGTAGAATTAGAAACGGGCGGGACATTTGTACCGGGGCTGGGTTTGACCAGCGATGCCCACGACCTGAGCCGTCGGGCGCGGGATATTCAGCAAGGAATTTTTAAGGTATTGGTGCTGGGCGAATTCAAGAATGGCAAAAGCACCCTGTTAAATGCCACGCTGGGCAGCAAGGTTCTGCCCGCCAAAGTCACCCCCGCCACCGCCATTATTACCGTGCTGGTTTATGGCGAGGGCAAGGAAGTCGCGATTTACGAAAACGGGCAGGCCACTCCCCGCAGCCTGAGTTGGGCCGCTTTTGACGAAGAATTCAAGCTCAACCGCAGCGATATTGAAACTCTGGACAAAACTGGCTACCTTGACCGCTTCCAGAATGTGGATTACGCCCAACTTGAAACCACCCATCCCTTTTGTGCCAACGGGGTGCGCCTGATAGACTCGCCAGGGTTGGGCGAACAGGCCAGCCGCACCCGCCTTACTACCAATTTTCTCAAACAGGCCCATGCCGTTATTTTTGTGCTTAATGCCACCCGGATTTTGAGTGAGGATGAAAAGAAGTTTATTGAAACTCGGCTAGGGGCGGGCCGCTTGAATCAGGTCTTTTTTGTGGTTAATCGGGTCAATCAGATTGATGCGGATGGGGTGCAGGATGTCAAGGAATGGGTGCAGTCGGTTTTAAAGCACCACTTCACCAACGAGAAGGGCGAATTTGACCAGGGTTATTACGAGCGACGGGTCTTTTTTGTCAACGCACTGGGGGCTTTGGAAGCTCGTCTGACTAACCCACTTGACCAGGAAGCATTGGATAGTTCCGGCCTTCCGGCTCTGGAACATGAGCTTGAGCAATTTTTGACCAGCGAGGATAAAGTGCGGGCGGTGCTGGAAACTTCGGTTCATTCACTGAGCGGGGTGGTGGATGAGGCTTGCAAGCGGATTAGCCAGCAACGTAGTTCGCTTGACCAACCGTTAGCCGACCTGGAAAAGCATCGCGATGAGGCTGAGGAAAAACTCAAAACTCTGGAAATTCGCAAGGAAGAAATTCAACGCACTATTCTATTATTTGGTAATCTGGTAAAACAGCGAATTTATTCCAACCTCCGCAACTATCTGGAGGATATGCGGAATAACTGGTCACGCGACTCCCAGACCTACATCAACCTGGACGAGGTTTTGTCTATCACCGAGGTGCTGCAAACGCTTATTTCCAAAGAGGCCGAAGGGCGAATTGCTGCCGCTCTGGAAATCGAGGTGAAAAAGTACCTCCGTACCAAGCTGGCGGAATGGGCCGAGAATATGCCAGCCATCATTCAGGAAGATATTGCAAAAATGATGACCGAGGTGGAGGCTCAGGTGGAGAGTTTTCAGCTTGAGCTTGACCAGATTGGCGAGATGTTTGCCGGGCAGTCCCCCGACGAATTTGCCGGACAGAAACGGGGAGACCGCATAGCCCAACTCCTGATGAGCTTTGGCGAAATCGGCCAGGTGGCAGAGGCTACTTTTAATGAGGGCGATTGGTCGGGCTTATTCGGGCGGATGTTACAGCAAATCGTTACGCTGGTGGTTATATTCGGAATTTTCAGCGGGCCGCTGGCCTGGATTATCCTGATGGTGGTGGAAGCCTGGTATTTGTTTTTGCATAAAGAAAAGCTGAAACAGAAGTTGCTGGAAAAGCTGGGAGACCGCCTGTACACTGAGTTGCAAAGTGCCTTGCCCGCCAAGCAAGCCGAAATATACAAACTGGTGGAGGGCAAATTCGAGCAATTCGCCGCGCATGTTAGCAAAACGCTACAAGACCAGGTGGACGAGAAACGGGCCGAGATAGAGCGAATCTTGCGTCAGAAAAAGGATGCCACTTTTTCGATTGAGCAGGAAAAACGTCGCCTTAACGCCATTGGGGCAAAACTGCTAGAACTGGCGGAACTGGCTACCACCGAGACCTATGGCGATAACCAGCCCCCGGCAATGACCGCCCGATTGCTGGAAAACCGCAAAATCCTGGCGGGCGAAAGCATTTTGACCTAACCTCCTGGCCCCCTTCCCTAAAGCAGAAGGGGGAATATTATAGCTAAATCAAACCCTTGAGGTTAATTTTGGATTTTAGAGCGCGGCTGTCTGAATTAGACCCCTATTTTTCGATAATGCCCGCGCCACCGACTGGCGTAACGGAGCAAATCGCCCGCCTTTTACAAAACTTTACCGAATATCGGGCGCAACTCTATCGCCCATTAGCCCAGGTTACTTTTTTCGGGGCATTTAAAGCCGGGAAATCTACCCTCCTGAATGCTCTGATTGGCTGGCCCCTTCTACCCAGCCGGGTTAACCGGGCTACGGGGGTCATTACCCGGATTAGTTTTGGCTCTGAACCAGCCGCCGAACTCTTGCGTCATATCCCCGGTTTTCCAGATAGAACCGAGAAAATCTTCTTTGACGATATTGCCCGCTATATCCTGCTGGATTTAACTGAAACCACCGCCAAACCCGTTACAGGCGTAGCGGAAGTGCGGCTACAAATCCCCCTACCCCTGATTAAAGAGCGATGTCAGTTGGTGGATACCCCCGGTTTGTTGGATAACCCGGCTTTAACCGCTCGTACCTTTGCCGAGCTAGATAATACCGATTTGGCGGTAATGGTGCTGGCGGCGGACAAACTGGTTTCACAAGCTGAGCGTGAAGCTGCCCACCGTGCCCACCGTTTGTTGAACGGGAATCTGGTTTTTATAGTCAATCGGCTGGATTTGGTGGACGACGAATCGCGGGAGGAGGTTTTGGATTGGGCTAAAACGGCCTTTAGCGGGTTGGGGAATGGGCTGGTTGGGCAGCCCCACGTTTTCGCCACCGAAGCCCGCCAAGCCCTGGAAGCCCGCCGGAAAAATAATAGCAAGCTGTCACATTTTGGGCTAGTGGAGTTTGAAGAATGGTTGGGCGAGCTGTGGAGTGGCGAGGTTGGGGCGAAGGTTATGCTAGGCTCGCGGCTGGCAATTCTGGATAGCCATCTCAGCACTGCCCTTGAGCATTTCCGTTTGCAGTTAGACGAGAATGAGACCCGGCTCAAATTGCTAAAACAGCAAGCCGAAAAAGAGCAACTTACTCAGATTAATCGTTTCAAAAAAGAGCTGGCGGAACAACGCCTCAAATTAGGCAAACTCACCCCAGCTTTACATAAACTGTTGGTTAAATTTATTGACGATTGCCTGACTTCCGCCCGGAAGCTGATAGACTCTGACCAGGATTGGTCGAAAAAATTAGCCAGTAGCTTTGAACCAGCCGTGAAAAACTATGCCTGGGAAGTTAATTTGTTGGTAAATGAGGCCATCCAGCAGAAAAATATCAAATTACCCACTTTTAACCCGACTCCCCTCATTGAAGATGGTCTGGTGGCTACTGGTCATCCCCTGGAAGGCATAGACCAGTGGGTTAATAACAATTTTGGGGTGAGTGTACCGGGGGTAACTGTGATGGGCGATTGGCTTAACAAAACGGTTTTCACGGCGGAAGCTCGCCAGAAAGCCTTCACCGGGGCCGAGCAAGCCGCCCGAAAATTAGCCCAACAACTCAAACGGGATAGCGAAAGTTACCTTTTTCGAGTGGAGAAATTGCTGGACGATTATGAAACTCTTTACCGCCCGAAACCTCAAACTTCGGCTAATATAATAGAGGCCCAAAACATAGTAGATTCATACCATAAGCTGTTAAATTGGGGCAGTGCTTTCCAAAAAACTGTCCAAAATATCAAGAATTCGCCCCGATGATAACCCAAATTGTTAACCCTGAAATTCATAGACAATTATTAGTTTGACGTTTAGATAAACCAAAGGGCAAGCAGTGTTGCCACAACTTGCCCAAACGAGTAATGTTCAATTTGCAAAGAAAGGACATTACTACTATGAG
>Ga0209512_1000788_pt1 | contig 46123 bp, 46 predicted proteins | sample frozenSSSSmetaG_FD_184142 | JGI IMG/M metagenome (GOLD analysis project Ga0209512, IMG submission 184142) | Glacier valley bacterial and archeal communities from Borup Fiord, Nunavut, Canada, to study Microbial Dark Matter (Phase II) -... | ecosystem: Environmental > Aquatic > Freshwater > Ice >...
CCTGCGGCGATCGTCACATCTTCGCCAATAGTGAGCGGTGCAATTAACGCATTATTGACTCCCGTTTTGCTGCGATCGCCGATCGTGGTGCGATGCTTCTTCACGCCATCATAATTGGCGGTGATCGTGCCGCCGCCGATATTGACTTGAGTTCCGATCGTGGCATCTCCCAAATAAGACAAGTGAGACGCATTGGTGCGATCGCCCAATGTCGAATTCTTCAACTCGACAAAGTTACCAATTCGGCAACCTTCGCCAACTTCGGCATGACCGCGCAGATGGGCATAAGGTCCGATTCGAGAGCCAGACTTAACGGTGCTATCTGTCACAACTGAGAATAGAACCGTGACATTCTCCCCGATCTGACTATTTTCGATTAAGCTGCTCGGTCCAATTCGGCTCTTGGTTTGAATCAGAGTGTTACCCCGGAGATGAGTCTGAGGCTCAATCACTACATCGGCTTCGAGGGTTACGGTATCTTCGATCGTGATGCTATCCGGGTCAATCAGCGTCACCCCTTGAGCCATCCAGTCATTTTTAATGCGCGTTTGCAAAATCCCGTAAGCGGTGGCGAGTTGCTGACGATCGTTAATGCCCAAAATCTCTTGATAATCGTCAACATCCACCGTCATGACTGGACTCAGATAATTCACGGCATCGGTCAAATAATATTCTTGTTGATCATTATTGCTGGTCAGATTTGGCAACACCGCCTCTAAATCCTGCCATCGGAAGCAATAAATTCCAGCGTTCACACGACGATTTTGCTTCTGAGCAGGACTGCAATCGCGGTCTTCCACAATCTGAGTCAGAATATTATTGCCATCGCAAAACACTCGTCCATATCCTTTAGGGTTGAGGATTTGAGCCGTTAGAATCGTTGCTGCATTGTTGTGTTCTCGATGCGTCTCTAGCAATCGTTGCAGCGTAGCAGGTCGTAATAACGGAACGTCACCATTCAAAACCAGCAAACTTCCTTCAAACCCTTTTAAATGCGGCAGCAACTGTTGAATCGCGTGTCCGGTGCCCAACTGCTCGGTCTGTTCAACAAACTCTACGTCGGCATAACGATCGCCCTGACGGGTCATCGCCTCTTTGACGAGTTCTCCCCGATAGCCGACAATCACCAACCGCCGCACAGGACTGATCTCAGTCGCTCCGTCTAAGACTCGCTCAACCAGCGATCGACTTCCCAAGCAGTGCAGGACTTTTGGCAAGTCCGATTTCATCCGCGTTCCTCGCCCAGCCGCCAAGATTGCTACCGCTACCATGTTCTCTTAGTCTATTTACTCCAACGGAGTATACCTTGCGTCTGGGCATTGTTTCCAGCCAGAATGTGAACACCCAGCAAGATAAGTCGAGATCGTAGACTAAGAAGAGAGGAAGCCCCAGTTTGCCTAAAAAAATTAGAGAACTAAAACGCTTACTTCTTTCAGCAGGGTTTGACTACGAACCTGCAAAAGCTAGTCACAGCAAGTGGTCTCATCCGAAACTATCCCAAAAAATCGTGATCGCTGGTAAGGATGGAAGTGATGCTAAACGTTATTTGGAAAGTCAAGTCGATGAGGCGTTAGAAGACTTAGCAAGGTTAAAAGAGGAGCCAAGAGAATGAAGTACACGATCGTAATTCAGTGGTCAGACGAAGATCAGTGCTTTGTCGTTCTATTGCCCGAATTCACCGATATTATGCAGCCTGTCACACATGGAGACACTTACGATGAGGCGCTTAAGAATGCTCAAGAAGTTTTAGAACTCTTAGTATCAGCTCTAAAGTCAGGTGAGCCATTACCACCAAAAAGATTTGGGCAAACGCTTTAAATCGCCTGGTGAGAATTTTCTACGAACTTCACGATCGCCCTGTAAAGTCTTGAACAATCGACGCTATGATCGATTTCTTCGACCTATTCTCACCCTCTAAATTTAGGATTTTGCTCAGTGACTAAGACCCATTCAGACTTTCTGGCAAGCGCTGATCCCGCGATCGCCGACCTGATTCAGCAGGAACTACATCGCCAACAGGATCACCTCGAACTGATTGCAAGCGAAAACTTTACGTCTCCTGCGGTGATGGCAGCACAAGGCTCAGTGCTGACCAACAAATACGCAGAAGGGCTACCCGGCAAGCGCTATTACGGAGGGTGTGAGTTTGTCGATCGCATCGAGCAACTCGCTATCGATCGTGCCAAAGAGTTATTTGGAGCCGCTCACGCCAATGTGCAGCCTCACTCTGGAGCGCAAGCAAACTTTGCGGTGTTTCTGGCTCTGCTCAAGCCGGGTGACACGATTATGGGCATGGATTTATCCCACGGGGGACACCTGACTCACGGTTCGCCTGTCAACGTGTCGGGTAAGTGGTTTAATGTCTCTGACTATGGCGTGAGTCAAGAAACCGAACAGCTTGACTACGATCAGATTCGCGATTTGGCGCTTAAGCATCGTCCTAAAATGCTGATTTGTGGATATTCTGCTTATCCACGGGTGATTCAGTTTGATAAGTTTCGGGCGATCGCCGACGAGATTGGTGCCTATCTCTTAGCTGACATTGCCCACATTGCCGGACTCGTCGCCACCGGACTTCACCCCAATCCGGTACCCTATTGCGATGTCGTAACGACCACCACTCACAAAACTCTGCGCGGACCCAGAGGCGGATTGATTCTGACTCGCGATGCTGACTTAGGCAAGCAGTTTGATAAAGCCGTGTTCCCCGGTTCGCAAGGTGGACCGTTAGAACACGTCATTGCGGGTAAAGCCGTCGCGTTTGGGGAAGCACTCAAGCCAGAATTTAAAACCTACTGCGGTCATGTGATCGAAAACGCGAAAGCACTGGCAGCACAGCTACAGCAGCGTCAGTTCAAAATCGTTTCGGGTGGCACCGACAATCATCTAATGCTGGTAGATCTGCGCTCGATCGACATGACAGGCAAACTTGCTGATCAGTTGGTGAGCGGAGTCAACATCACGGCAAACAAAAACACGGTGCCGTTCGATCCAGCCTCGCCGTTTGTCACAAGCGGTTTGAGATTGGGATCTCCTGCAATGACGACTCGTGGCATGGGCACGGTTGAGTTTACTGAGATTGCAAACATTATTGCCGATCGTCTTCTCAGCCCTGACAATGAGACGGTTGCTCAAGATTGTCGTCGTCGAGTTGCCGCCCTCTGCGAACGGTTCCCTCTCTATCCTCATCTTTCTCAGTCTGTTCCTGCACTGGTCTAGGTAAAAGAGCCGAAATTTTAGCGTTCCTCCGGGCACTCAGTAAGAACGGAAGAAGTATAGCGGTAGGGCATTCTTGAATGAATGTCCTACTTCATGGACGGCATTTACAGAAGGACAACCCAGACCTAAAATTCTCACGCAAATTTTTTTGCAACTTTACCAAAATGGTTGCGCTTAATAATTCTTTGCTGAGTATCATCTGAGATGTAGTAAACTCTGCCTGACAACTTACTGTCCTCCTTATTGATATTTCAGATGCCCTTTCATCTGTATCACTTCATTGCATTCATAGTTTCTGTGCTGGTCGTCTTCTGGAGCACCCCGCTCGTCAAGAAGATTGCTCTCAAAAGTGGACGGGTCGATCTCCCTGGAGGTCGTAAAGTTCATAGTCGCCCAACGGTGCGGCTCGGAGGTGTGTCAATCTTTTTAGGGGTCGTTTCTGCCCTGCTCGTCGTTTGGTGGACGGGCGGATTTGGCGTTTTGCCTCCTGGTAAAGAATATGAGGTCTGGGGAGTGACGATCGGAGGACTTGCCTTCTTCTTGATCGGACTCGCAGACGATTTATTTAATTTGTCTCCAAGAACGCGATTAATCTTACAAGTCATCGTCGCCAGCCTTGCCTGGAAAGCAGGGGTGCAGATTGAGTTTCTGACCAATCCGCTCTCTGGTTTGTTTCCGCTCGCTGACTGGATTAGCCTCCCGATCACGGTGATCTGGCTCGTAGGAATGGCAAACGCCGTTAATTGGATCGACGGCTTAGACGGGCTAGCAGCAGGCGTTTCTGGCATCGCTGCGATCGTCATGCTGATCACCTGTCTGTTTATGCAACAGCCTGCGGCGGCTCTGATTGCGGCGGCTCTGGCAGGTGGAACTTTAGGATTTTTACGCTATAACTTCAACCCAGCTCAAATTTTCATGGGGGATGGAGGAGCCTATTTTATTGGGTTTACCTTGGCAGGAGTTGGCGTGATTGGGTTGGTGAAAAGTGTCACCACGGTCGCCGTCTTATTGCCTTATGTAATTCTGGCGGTGCCGATTATTGATATGTCAGCGGTGATTCTCGATCGTCTCCGTCACGGCAAGTCTCCTTTTATCGCAGACAAACGCCACCTCCATCACCGTCTGCTTAAAGCCGGACTCTCTCATCGATTAGCGGTTCTGTTTATCTACTCGCTGACGCTGTGGGTCGGCAGCCTAGCCCTCGCGGTGTCTGGAATGCCGAGTGGTTTAGCTTATGCGATCGGGGCGACAGCTTTACTCAGTTTCACGAGTTGGCAAGTGTGGCGAACTGCACGATGATGAAACATTCAGTCCCTCAGTTTTATTCTCTATGAGTTCAAGCGCAGAGATTATCAGCGTTGGCACTGAGTTATTGCTGGGCAATATTCTTAACTCAAATGCTCAGTTTATCGCGCAGCAACTCGCTCAGTTGGGCATTCCTCACTATTATCAAACGGTGGTGGGCGATAACCCCGATCGCCTCAAACGCGCGATCGCCGTTGCGTCTGAGCGGTCTCAGATTTTGATTTTCACAGGCGGGTTAGGTCCAACGCCCGATGATTTGACGACTGAGACGATCGCTGATTTTTTCAACACGCCTCTAGTTGAAAACTCAGAAGTGGTGGCTGACATTGCTCAAAAGTTTGCTCAACGCGGGCGAGAAATGACCGACAACAACCGCAAACAGGCGTTGGTTCCTCAAGGGGCAGAGATTCTCTACAATCCGGTGGGCAGCGCTCCGGGGATAATTTGGCAACCTCGATCGGGTGTGACGATTCTCACATTTCCAGGGGTGCCAACCGAGATGAAGGAAATGTGGCGACAGATTGCTGTTCCCTACTTAAAAAGCCAAGGGTGGGGTCAGGAAATCATTGTCAGTCGAATCCTAAAGTTTTGGGGTTTAGCAGAGTCGAGTCTGGCGGACAAAGTAGCCGACTTTTTTGATTTGCAAAATCCTACCGTTGCCCCTTACGCCAATTTTGGGGAAGTCAAACTCCGCATTTCTGCGAAAGCTCCGTCTGAAGAGGCGGCTTATCAAATCATTGCACCCGTTGAAGAACAGCTTCGGCAAATCGGCGGGTTGGATTGCTATGGCAGTGACGAAGACACGATCGCGTCGGTCGTCGGTGAACTGCTCACGGTCACTCAAACAACGCTTAGTGTCGCAGAATCCTGCACAGGTGGCGGATTGGGTCAACTGCTGACGAGTGTTTCCGGCAGCTCTCGCTATTTTTGGGGCGGCGTGATCTCCTACGACAATTCTGTCAAACAAAATCTGCTGGGGGTCGATCCCGAAGCCTTGGCACAGCATGGAGCCGTCAGCGCGATCGTGGCGCAGCAAATGGCAGTTGGTATCCGATCGCGCCTCAACACCACTTGGGGAATTAGCATCACGGGTGTTGCCGGTCCCGACGGGGGCACTGAGATAAAGCCAGTAGGACTGGTGTATATCGGGCTGGCGGGTCCAGATGATCAAGTCACAAGTTTTGCCCACCAGTTTGGGGAGCGAGGGCGCGAGTGGGTCAGACACGTTAGCGCCTGTAGTGCGATCGACCATCTGCGTCGAAAACTTCTCAGCGATCCCCTAATACACGAATAAACCCCTTGATTCCAGCGTGTAATTCGCTATCATTTAGGAGTGGCGAAAAAAATGATCAGGGTGACAGTTGGTTTTCCGGTTATACCCTGTTAATATCTGATCAGGTTTTCGTGAAGTTTTGGTCTAGGTAAGTCAAGCTTAAATAGACCAGCAAGCAGTCCAAGTGATATTCAAGGAGCCGTCTGTTCAATGGATTACATTGAAAAGGTGCTGGAAAAGCTACAAGAATGGACACGCAGACTCATTGAGGCGCTGCTAGGTCCAGAGGTTCAGCCTGAAGCAGAGCCGATTCCGGTGCCTGTGAATGACCCACAGCGTCGTCGTTAACTTGTTCTAGTAATCGATTGCAAAGCATTTTGGTTCTCCACGGACCGAACCTTAATCTTCTGGGTAAACGAGAACCTGGAGTTTATGGAGTCGTTACGCTGGACGAAATAAATCAGATGTTGGAGCGGGAATCGCAAGTGTTGCAGGTCAAGTCTGTTGCGCTACAGTCCAATCACGAAGGTGTTTTGATAGATGCGATCCACGGTGCGTTAGGTCAGCATGAGGGGATCTTAATCAACGCTGGAGCCTATACTCACACGAGTGTAGCGCTGCGAGACGCGATCGCTGCGGTCAATCTTCCAACCGTGGAGGTTCATCTCAGCAATATTTATCGCCGCGAAGAATTCCGTCACCATTCTTATGTTGCTGCGGTGGCGATCGGGCAGATTAGCGGCTTTGGTGTCGAAAGCTACCGATTGGGGCTACACGCGCTGGTAAATTATCTCAAGCAGTTCTAACGATACAGACTAATTATTACTCTACAGAGGCGTTGAATGCAGCGTCTTTTTTAATGGAAAAATCGGTTCATTTAGCGGTCAACGGCACTTTAATGCAAGGGCTGGAATTGAATAAGAATTTGGTTTCCGTCAGAGCAACCTTCCTTCGAGAGACGACGACCGAATCTGCGTATCGGCTGTGGTCGATCGACGATCGTCACCCCGCTATGCTGAAAGTTGCGGAAGGAGGAGTCGCGATCGCGGTCGAAGTTTGGGCGGTTCCGGCTAGTGGAGTCAGCGCTTTGTTGATGCTAGAACCTGCTGGGCTGTGTATTGGCAAAGTGCGGCTATCAGACGGGGAAGAAGTTTTAGGCGTGCTGGGAGAACCGTTTCTCTGTGAAGGAAAGCGAGAGATTACTCAATTTGGTGGATGGCGATCGTATATTCGTGAAATCACAAAAGATTAACTTTCGAGACAGTGCGTTTAGTTTTTAGGAGTCGGAATGACAGATCACATAGATTCGGCTAAATGCGTCGATCACATCGCTGCATTCATCGGCTTGCCGCTTGACCCTGAACACCGTCCGGGAGTGGTGACAAACTTCGAGCGAATTCAAGCGATCGCGCAACTCGTGATGGAGTTTCCTCTTCCTGATACGATCAAAGCCGCCCCTGTATTTGAGCCATGAACCAGTCTTATCCCGATGCAACTCAGATTGCAGAAACCATTCGAGGACAAGCGGTGTCTGCTCGATCGGTCGTTGCAGCGTCCTTGGCTCGAATCGCCGAACAAGACCAGACCTACAACTGTTTCACCACGGTTCTGGCTGATTCAGCGTTGACGGATGCCGATCGGATTGATCAGGCGATCGCCGCAGGTGAAGATCCGGGTGCGCTGGCAGGAGTGCCGTTTGCGGTCAAAGATTTGTTCGACATTCAAGGAGTGACCACGTTAGCAGGGTCTAAAATCGAGGCTGAACAGCCACCTGCATCAAAGGACGCAGTGTTGGTGACTCGACTCAAACAAGCCGGAGCCGTGTTGGTGGGGGCGCTCAACATGGACGAATATGCCTATGGATTCACCACCGAAAACGCTCACTATGGAGCATCGCACAACCCCCATGATGGGAGTCGAATCACGGGCGGCTCATCCGGCGGATCGGCGGCAGCGATCGCCGCTGGTTTGGTGCCCATCACGCTCGGTTCAGATACCAATGGCTCGATTCGAGTCCCCTCAGCCCTGTGCGGAATTTTTGGCTTAAAACCGACCTACGGACGACTTTCTCGATCGGGCGCTTACCTGTTCTCAAGCAGTTTGGATCATTTGGGCGCGTTTGCTCGATCGACTCGCGATATCGCCACGGTCTTCGATGTACTACAGGGATCTGATCCGACTGATCCGGTTTGCACTCAGCGTCCGCCTCAACTTTGCGCCCCAGAACTCCATAGAGGATCTGAGGGACTGCGGATCGCGATCGCGGGTGGCTATTTTGCAGAAGGGGCAGAACCCGAAGTGTTTGAAGCGGTCGAACAGGTCGCCAAGGCGCTGAACGTAAGTCAGAAAGTCATTATTCCAGAAGCGCATCGCGCTCGTGCGGCAGCGTTTGTGATCACCTCGTGCGAGGGGGCAAATTTGCACTTTGCAGATTTAAAGACTCGACCTCAAGATTTTGATCCGGCAACCCGCGATCGCTTTCTAGCAGGCTGTCTTGTTCCGGGTCATTGGTATGTGCAAGCGCAACGATTTCGCAGTTGGTATCGTGATCGCGTTCGTGAGATTTTTCAACACGTTGATATCATTCTGGCTCCGACTACGCCCTGTTCTGCACCGCTCATCGGTCAGGAGCAGATGACCCTAAACGGGGTCAACGTGCTGACCCGTCCAAACCTGGGAATGTTTACGCAACCGCTCTCGTTTATTGGCTTACCGATTATTTCGGTGCCCATTCAGCGATCGGGTCAGTTGCCATTAGGGGTGCAGATTATCGCGGCTCCTTACAACGAGGCTCTTGTTCTACGAGTCGCTTCTGAACTAGAGACACGCGGGATTGTATCTGCCCCTGTGCCTCGCTAAAAATCCGCGTTCCCATTTAAGGTAATTATGAAGAAAACGTTGTTTATCGGCTCTCTGCTGCTGTTCAGCGCTGGATTGGGACTGAAACCGATCGTGTCTCAAACAGTCGCAAAGCAGGTTGTTAACCTGACTCAATCTCCTGCTGCTCGTGTGTCTCAGCCCAAAGTCGAACTATTGAACGCAGGCGCGCAACCTCAACAAGTTCTGCGCTTTAAACCTGTGGTGAATACAACTGAGACAAGCACCATCAGCCTAAATATTGCTGTGAAATCATCAAGTCCGGGTATGGCGGGCACACCCCGATCGATCAAATTGCCCTCGACCAAAATGACAATGGAGACGATCGTCACGAAGATCGATCCCAATGGTGACATTCACTATAAGTTTCGCTACACCGACGCAGACATAACGGGCGATGCCTCGATTCCGGCTGCTGTGCTCAAAGCGGCACAAACTGAGGTAAAGAAGATGGTCGGCGTGAGCGGTTTATTTGTGATGGACAATCGGGGAACCACAAAATCGACGAGTCTATCGATCCCCAAAGAGGTAGATGCCACGACTCGCCAAATGTTAGAGCAATCGTTCCGATCGCTCGATCAGCTTTCTGCCCCTCTGCCCGAAGCAGCCGTTGGAATCGGTGCCAAATGGAGGACGTTGATGCCCGTCAAGCTCTATGGAATTAACCTCAACCAAACGGGAACCTACGAGCTAGTGAGTTTGAAAGACGGGGTTGCCACTCTCAAAGTGGGCGTTGAGCAACAGGCACAGGGTCAAAAGATTGCTATGACAGGAATACCGAAAGGAGTGGATGTGACGCTTAAGTCGTTAAACACAACGGGACAGGGACAAATGACGGTGCGCCTCGATCGCTTGCTTCCCTCGATCGCCACGCTTTCATTGACATCGGCGGCTCAGATTCAATCAGCCATGCCGGGAATGTCTAAGGCGATAACAGTCGGCACCGAAACCCAAATGAACATGGTGTTGCAGTCAAAATAGCGATTGGTAGGGATAAATAATAGGAATTTGTCCCTACCAGTCACTACTCATAAGAATTTCCAGCCACCTTGCCCCGAAACACAACATAGGAATAGAGGTTGTAAAACAACATCACGGGAATGAGAGTGCCCACAAAAATGATCATGATCACTAACGAACTGGGATCGGCGGATGCCTCATAAATGGTGATCTGAGTGGGAATGATGTAGGGAAACACCACTAACGCTAATCCTAGAAAGGTGAGAACGAATAAAAGAATTGTCCAGATAAAAGGGGCGCGTTCTTGTTTGCGATCGAGACTTTTCAACAATCGCCAAATCAAGAAAATCCCCAAAAAGGGAATCACGGCAAACACATACAGCAAGGGTGGCTCAAACAATTTAGTCCGCGCACTTTCGTAAAAGATCGGCGTGCTAACAGTGATGAAAATTGCCCCCACCAAAGTTGTCCAGGCGGAAAGTTTGGCGCTTTGATAATGAGTTGTCTGCAACTCTCCTTCGGTTTTCCAAATCAGATAGGTTGAGCCAATCAACACATAAGCCTGAATCAGCGTCAATGCCACCAGCACCGATTGCCAGGTGAGCCAGTCCCAAGTGCCGCCGATAAAGTAGCCTTTTTCATCGACTTTGATCCCAAATAGAACAGCACCGAGCGCAAATCCTTGACCGAGAGCCGCCGCAAAACTCCCCGCACCAAACGCAAAATTCCAAAAGAACTTGCGGGTTGACTGTTCGCGAAACTCAAACGCCACCCCCCGAAAAATAAACCCAAACACCATAATAAAAATCGGGATGTAGAGGGCACTCAGAATCGTTCCATAAGCGCGAGGAAACGCCCCAAATAAGCCGCCTCCCATCAGCACTAGCCAGGTTTCGTTTGCGTCCCAAATGTTGCTAAGGCTAGTCATCAACAGTCCGCGTCGATCGTCGTCATCAGAGGTTAATGACAAGATGCCAACTCCTAAATCAAAGCCATCAAGCATGACGTAGAGAAAGAGAAACAGACCCAACACGCCAAACCAGACCTGCGGCAAAAAATACTTCAGCGTTTCCATTTACGTTCCTACTGTTGGGCTTCTACAGGACGCTCATCGGGCACAAATTCGCCGGGAGTGGTGTCGATCGCGGGTTGGTTCACATTGACTCCTGGAATGGGCAAGTCAAAATTGGGACCTTTGCGAACAATGCGACTGCCAAAGTAAAGATAAGACACAAACAGCAGCGCATACACGGCAGCAAAACAGATCAGCGATGTTAAAACATTACTGGCTGGCACCAGCGAAGCAGAGTCTACAGTGCGAATTTTGTTATAGAGTGTCCACGGCTGACGACCTGTGCAGCGCACAATCCAGCCTGTCTCGACCGCAATATAGCCAAGCGGAGCCGAAAACATCCAGGCGCGCATCAGCCAGCGCTGTTTGGCAATGTTTTCATCTGATAGTTTGCCGCGCAGCCACTGAACGGCGGTGAGCAGCGTCATAGCTGCCAAGAAAAAGCCAATCCCGATCATGATGCGAAACGAGTAGTAGATCAGTCCTAACGCTTGAGGACGGTTTTCTGGCTTCCACTCCTTTAAGCCGAGAACGGGTTCAGACAGATTTTTCTTGAATTCCAAAATGTAGCCCAACGCTCCAGGAACACGGATTTCCCAATCATTTTTCTCAGTTTTTTTGTTGGGAAGGGCAAGAAGCGTCCAGTCAGCAGGTTTTCCAGCGGGCGAGGTTTCCCACTGTGCCTCCATTGCGGCAAGTTTAGCGGGTTGATAGCGATAGACCAGTTCGGCGCTGACGTGACCCATGTAGATTTGCAGAGGAGCCACGATCAACGTGATTGCGAGGACGAGCTTGAGCGTTTTGGCAAAGAAGGCGGCGTGGCGATCGTTCAAAATATACCAAGCGCTTATGCCGCCGATCACAAACAGCGAAGTCTCGAACGTGGCGAAGAACATGTGGGTGATGCTCGTCGCCGCCGATGGATTAAAGAGTGCCTGAAAGTAGTCGGTCACCATAAATTTGCCGTCTACCAAGTCGCCTCCGGCTGGAGTCACCATCCAAGAGTTTGCCGTCAAAATAAAGACGACGGACAGATTTGCACCGACAGCGACCAAAATCGTAGACAAATAGTGAATGGCGGGGTTGACGCGCTCCCAGCCAAACAGCATGATGCCTAAAAAAGCGGCTTCGAGCATAAATGCCCAAGATGCCTCAAACCCCAAGACGCTGCCAAAAAAGTTGCCGACCGCATCTGAAAAGGGTGCCCAATTCGTTCCAAACTGAAATTCTAAGGGAATTCCAGTCGCGACTCCGACCCCAAAATTGAGGACATAAAACTTTGCCCAAAATCGAGCATGGAGATAGTAGTCAGGATTACGAGTTTTGAGCCACAGTCCTTCAATAACGACGAGATAAATTCCCATCCCGGTGGTGAGAATGGGAAAAATAACGTGAAAGATGGCGGTCAGCGCAAACTGTATCCGAGACAGCGTAACGGTATCAGACAAAAAATCCATTCGTGTATCTCCAATCCATCAAAGATCGTGTGGAATTGCGTTACCCAAGTCGTAGCAGAGATACTCGGATTGGTTGAGTTTTCTAATGATGTTTTAACGTGTTGATGTCGTTTGAAATACAAAAAGAATGATGCGTGAAAAATTGAAGATGAGTTTTACAACGCGTCTTTTGACACAGCGATCGGGATCACTACGCATCTCAACTGATTCACCACATCCAATCGCAAATTTACATGGTATTCCTGACTACCAAAGTTTTTCAACGAACACTTCAATAGATCTGTCTTAAAATTCAGGGATTATTTCTAGCATGAATTCAAAGTTTAATAGAAATTTTATTGATAGTTTGGTAGCCCGAAATTTAGTAATAAATATTCATCGTTTTGATCAAAGCGGCTGAATCAGAAACCGCCCCAAATACGCCACCCTGCATTGTGACCATCTTTAAAGCAGCAAGATGGTTGCCGTAGTCGGTTGCGCCTGTGCAGTCAGAAAGTAAGAGGCATTCATAGCCTCGATCGTTGGCATCTCGCATGGTCGTATGCACACAAACATCGGTTGTAATGCCCGCCAGCACAATGTTTTGAATGCCTTGACGCTTCAGCAGCAAATCCAGATCGGTAGCATAAAAAGAACCTTTGCCCGGTTTGTCGATCACGGCTTCTCCGGGCAGCGGTGCCAAATCAGGGATGATCTCCCAGCCTGGTTCACCTCTCACTAAAATCTTGCCGCATGGACCGGAATCGCCAATGCCTGCGCCGATTTGCCGACTGCGCCACTGTTTATTTTCGGGCAGATCCGCTAAGTCGGGTCGATGTCCCTCGCGAGTATGCATAATGTGAAAACCTTTTGCACGAGCCACCGAGAGCAACGTTTTGATTGGCTCGATCGGTGCCCGTGTCAGCGACAAGTCATACCCCATGCGATCGACATAGCCCCCGATTCCACAAAAATCGGTTTGCATATCGATCACCAAAATCACCGTATTCTGTGGGCGCAAATCCCCGTTAAACGGATAGGGATACGGATCTGCCTCTACATAACATCCCACAAGCCACCTCCATCACGACTGAACTCCGCTCGCCAAGGGAGTGCCTTCATAGGAACGAGTCGGTTCAGAAAATCCACACGCGGTTCCGTCTGTGTGAACCACTTCATCTTCCCAAGGCAAGCGATAACCGCCTTCTACCATATCTTGCATGTAGGTGTAGGGGCAATCCTGAGCGCCGCCCTTAACCGCAACATAACCACGATGCCCAAACTGGTAGATATTATTCTCAACTGCCCAAACGCGACGGGCTTCTTGCACCAGCTTGGGGCGCACCTCTCCAGTAATGATTTCGTCGGGGCGACCGTTGCCCGTCACGAGAGGAGTGCCATCAAAATTGACGATCGTCCCTTCGCCCATTGAGTCAAAGGTGCCGTCGCTGCCACACATGCAGACCGACGCGGTGTAAATCAGATTACAGAATGCGTTTGCCTGATTTGTGATGTTCCAGGCGTGACGAATCGGGGCGGTGTAGCCTGCCGTGCGAATCATGATATCGGCTCCCTTATAAGCGCATTCTCTCGCCACTTCAGGAAACATCCCATCGTGACAGATAATCAGCGCCAGCGTGCTGCCGTTGGGACCTTCACAAACTGGAATGCCCAGATTTCCTGGCTCCCACGGCTCGACAGGCACCCAGGGATGCAGCTTGCGATAGTAGAGTTTGAGGTCTCCTCGATCGTCAATAATAATCCCACTGTTGTAGGGGTTGCCGTGGGGGTTGTGTTCCATGATCGAGAAACAACCCCAAATTCGGTTTTGTTGACAGGCGGCTTTAAATGCTGCAACTTCGGCACCGTCAAGCCGACACATAATCTCTGGGTTGGTATCCATCGATAACCCATGCAGAGAATATTCTGGAAACACGACCAAATCCATTGAGGGCGAGTTGCGTCGAGCTTTAGCAACCATGCCGCAAATGCGCTGTGTCTGCATTGCCAGATCATTCGCAGTCGCCACAGTCGGCAACTGAAGCTGCACAAGCCCTAAAACGACTCCATCTGGCGATTTGTTGAGTCCACCCAATCCACTCATATTCAATCTCCCAAAGCTTGTAGTGTAATGTGCCTACCTTAAGGATTTACAGAATTGGGAGAACTAATTGAGTATTGATAAGCACTTTTTGGTGTGAGGAATCGATCGCTTATTTAATCAAAGCTAGGCGCTTTAGCTCTGCGTTGACCTTGGCTTCCATCTCAGACCGAGTGGAGGGGTCGATCATCTGGCGCTGAAAGCCGTTAAACTCGTCTTGGCTGAGCTTATATTTGCCATACACGATCGCTTTTCTCTGGGTAGCAAACCCGGCACAGATGCCTCTGACTTGATCGCGCACATTGGCTTGAACTTGGTCAACATTGCTGCAAACATTGCTAGGTGCATTGCCGCCCGTCAGTCTCTTAACCTCTTCATCAAGGGGTCTGCGGGTGATTTCAAGCTCATAGGCGGCTCTGACATAGCGGGTAAAGACAGATTCTTGAGACTGAGCGTAAGCAGCCGAATCAAACAGATGAGAGGTTTGTCTGGATAGGTTTGGCGTGAAGCCAGAGAGAAGACCTAACGTAGAGAGCGTTCCTAATACTAGCGATCGAGCCAGCATTTTGTTCAAACGAGCAGGTAAATGAAAAACGCAGTTTATCATAGGTAGTGTGACATTCCGAAAACTAGCACACGGGTAAGTGTTAATGATCATGAATTATTTTATGGGCAAGAAGTTCCACAAAACTGCAAGGTTTTAAATTCGATCGTCAAGTGACTTTTGTCATAAATCTTTTATGGTTTGAAGAGTTGACACAGCTCGATCGCTTTCGTCTGCAAGGTCGAAGTTTCTTCTGCTCCACGTTTGAGGCTAAATTCTAGCTCAAGGAGGAGCGGTAAGGTCTGCTGCAACTGGTTTACAGAGATTTTAGCGAGTTCTTTTTGCAGAAAATAAAGCTTTTTAGGATTGTTGAGTTCGGCGGCTTGAGCGATCGTGCGATCGTCTCGTTCTCCCGACTCCAGCATGACTTTGATCCACAATCGTTGACGAAACTGTCCGATTAGAGTCGCCAGAATTTTGAGGGCAGGTTCGTTTTGACGCAGCAACTCTGTCACCAGTTCCAGCGCCCGATCGGTCTTGCCTTCGAGAATTGCCGCAACCAACTGCAAGCTGTTTTGAGTGCTAGCGGTGATCAGAGGGGCGATCGCGTCTACGCTCAGCGGCTGGCTTGACTCACTGCCCAACAGCCGAATCTTTTCTAAATCGCTATAGAGTTGCCGCGTGTTATTGCCAACTGCCTCCGCCAAAAATTCGGCACTGTCTGAGGTCAGCTTGACTCCCAGTTCTTGAGCAATTTTTCGCACTTGCCCAATCAACAAGTCGGTCTTCCAGGGCGGAATCGGTGAAAATTCCTGAATAGAGGCGTATTTCTGAAGCAGCTTCGTCGATTTGAGCCGTCCATCTGGCTTGCTAGGGCTAGTGAATAGTAACGTCGTTGTTTTCAGGATTGAGGGAAGCGTCCGTTCTAGCTCTACCAGCAGACTTTCTGAGCAGCGCTGAGCCAGCGTTGTATCGATGAGCCACACAAAGCGATCGCCCGCTCCAAACGGCGGAGTCATTGCCTGATTGAGTCCTTGGATCACTGAGTCAGGATGCTCAGGCGCAATCTTATCCATGTTAAAACTCTCCCAAGCTGGATCAAGCACCTTTTTCTGAAGCGCTTTGACGGCTTGAGCGATCGCGAAGCTATCTTCTCCCCAATAGACGTAAATTGCCATACACCCGCTTTAGACCTTGGACTTTAGACTGTAAACTGATCAGAGTCCAGCGTCTAGAGTTTTGATTCTTAAAGATTTTTAAGATGATCCCCGCTCCACAAGGGTTGGGCAGAAATGCTGAGATGACCCTAAAGCAAAGCGGCACTTTGCCGTTAGATTAAGGGTGGACTTCTAAACACATCGATTTACAGCGCGAGGCGATCGAGATTGGACGAAAACTATCAGACCTACCTTAATCGGGTGATGCGGATGACGCTCCCAGAGACCTACAGGTCGCAGGTGCAGCACATTCAGGAGTCGCCCAAGTTTCAACAACATCCCGTCAAAGGGTGGCAACCTACCAATTTTCCGGGCTATACCGTCATCACCCCGTGCGGAGTAGCCGATTGCGAAAATGCCGCTCTTTACGATCGCTTGAAACCGCTACAAGCTCAGTTGATGCAGCAGTTAGGCGAACTTCTGCTTGCAGTGCCGTCCAAAAGCTTTCATATGACGCTGGCAGATTTGATCTGGGACAGTGCCTATCGCCATGCTAGCGAGAATCCTGACTTTGAGGGGCAGTTGCGCGATCGTATCGCCGACAGTTTTCAACAAAGCCAAGCGATTTCTCGAAATAAGCCGATTCGCTTTCAGGCGTTGGGGTTGATGGTGATGCCACGCGCGATCGGACTTTGTTTGGCTCCGACAGATGAAGAGTCTTACGATCGAGCGCTTAAACTGCGACGAGCGATTTACCAAAACCCCGATGTGATCGCGATCGGAATCGAGCAGCAATACTACTTTACGCCGCACATCACGCTGGGCTATTTTGGCAATGTTGAAGCGGGGGTAGACTCCGATCGACTAAGCAAAGCCTTAAACGACTTTAATCAACAGTGGGTAGACGGTCAGCCTCAAGAATTTTGGGTGCATCGCGCCGAGCTTCAAAAATTCGACGACATGACTCACTACTATCGAGAACCTGATTGGGCAGCGTTTGAGTTTTGACGCTACAAATTGACTGCCCACAACATGCCTGCTGTTGTCAGCAAAAAGAGTAAGCCCATTGCCCCTGCCAGGGGCTTTTTTTTAAGACCAGTCAGCCATTCAGACGTGCGCCCCGTATAGCGAATCAGGTCGGCTGAGTCTAGGCTTGCCATCCCAAAAACCCAGCCTGCGTGTAAGCCCCAAGCAAGCCCTAACTGATTGCGATCGACGAGCCGCGCCAAACAGAGCACCATGCCCATCAGCCACAGCCCCGGCAGTTGAGGAATATTTTCTCGTCCTTCCCAAACTAGATGAAGCAGGGCGAAAATTAGACTAGAGACGATCGCGCCACTCCAAAGTCCATAGGCTTGCTCTAGTTGCCCTAGCAAAAATCCTCGAAAAATCAGTTCTTCGGTAACACCAATCCAAAGTCCTAACCCCAACGTGGGCAGAAGCACCGATCGCAACTGCTTCCAGTTCTCTGATTTCCACTCGATCCAGCCCAGTAGAGTTTGAACGCCAAACAGAATGGATAACCCGATCGTTCCTAGTGCCAAACCGCGACTGACTGAGATCAGAAGATCAAGATTCCAGGACAGCCCATAGCGAGCGAAGGGAACATTTTGAACCCAGGCGGCTGCCCAAAGCACGATCGGAGCCAGCAGATAAAGTGACGCAACGAGCGGCAGCTTTTGACGAATTTCTAAAGGCTTAAACGGGTGCCACTTGAGCGCGATCGCTAAAGGCACCGCGATTGGGAGCCAAATCGCTATCCAAACTGCAAAAAAAACACCTACCTTTAAGAACATCGGCGCTTCCGCAAAAAATGGATGAGCACGATCGAAGAAGGTAGGCATAAAACAAGCTAAAAATGAAGAATGTTAGCGATCTCGCGATCGTCTTTTAGGCTAGTTTATTCTTCTTCATCCTCAACAACACTGGTTTGCTCGGTCTTATCTGCGTCGATTTGAATGAGATGAATGTGCTTGTAGCCCAGCTTAATTTCAAACTCATCGCCCGGTTTTAAACCCATTGCTTTGGTGTAGGCTGCACCGATCACAATTTGCCCATTTTGATGCACACTCACGCGATAAGTCGGCTCTCGCCCTCGACCATCTTTTGACCCTTCTGGACTGAGTGGAACCCCTCTTGCCTCCAACACAGCATGATAGAAGTCTGTTAGGTTGACGCGAGTTTGACTATCTTTAGTAACCGTGTAATAGCCACAACGCTTCGCCCTTTCTCGACGGGGCAATTGTGACAGTTCTTTTACTTTTTGAAGTAACGCTTTCCCTATTAAAGGGGCAGTTGCAGTTTCAGTCATCTGCTACAGAATATCCCTAGATTACTGAAATGGTAAATAGAGCCAATGGTCAATGTTTGACCTAATAAAATATATCCCTAATCTGCTCTATTTGCACAACATTTTTGTCTAAGTTGCCGAGTGTTTGTTAGATCAATAATTTTTTCTCGATCGTTGCTAGAAGCCGATAATTTTGACCTGCTGACTTTAACCTCGCCCTAACTTCATCAAAGATTGCATGAAACAACTGATCTAAATCTCTCGCAGTAAAGCTCATTTTTGGGTGTCAGGTGGCTCTATCAATTTAGCTGAGATGCTAGACTAAGACTTGTAAAAGTGCTGATTCTAGTAACTGTAAGCAGTTTTGTATTCACAAATCAAATGACGGTTTTTTCTGTAACAAGCTATTAACTTTAGCAGCCATTTATTTAGGAAATAGCACTCTCTTCTAGCTACGGTTTCTTTCATTTCGCATCCTTCAGACCCTCAAAGTTGCAGTTTTTGGTTTCTAGAATGCAAGTTGTTTTCAAAATTGTCCGCCAAAACCAAGATTCTTCACCCAGAGTTGAGTCCTACACACTTGACGTTGAATCGAGCAATACCATTCTCGACTGTCTCAATCAAATTAAGTGGGAGCAAGACGGCACCCTTGCCTTCCGAAAAAATTGTCGCAACACAATTTGTGGCAGTTGCTCAATGCGAATTAACGGTCGATCGACGCTGGCTTGCAAAGAAAATGTGGGCAGTGAAGTGGCTCGGTTTTCAACCACTGAAATTCCAGAAATCACGATCGCTCCAATGGGGAATATGCCCGTGATTAAAGACCTCGTAGTAGATATGCAGAGCTTTTGGGCAAATCTCAAAGCCGTTGATCCCTACGTCAGCACGGCAGCACGGCAAATACCAGAGCGAGAATTTCTGCAAACTCCAGAAGAGCGATCGAAGCTCGACCAGACTGGAAACTGCATCATGTGTGGGGCTTGCTATTCTGAGTGCAACGCCCGTGAAGTCAATCCTGGGTTTGTCGGTCCTCACGCCTTAGCCAAGGCTCATCGCATGGTGGCAGACTCTCGCGATGACCAGACCGAAGCCCGACTTGACCACTACAATCAAGGCACCGATGGGGTTTGGGGCTGCACTCGCTGCTATCTTTGCAATAGCGTCTGCCCGATGGAAGTCGCGCCGATGGATCAGATTGGCAAAATTAAGAGCGAGATTTTGGCGCGGACTGATGGGCAGACGAGCCGATCGATTCGTCACCGTAAAGTCCTCATTGATCTGGTTAAGCAAGGCGGCTGGATTGATGAACGGCAGTTTGGCTTGCAGGTCGTGGGCAATAGCCTTAAAGATCTTAAAGGACTGATGAGTCTTGTCCCGTTAGGGCTGCGAATGTTGGGTCACGGTAAGCTTCCGGCAAAGTTTGAGCCGTCTGAAGGGGCAAAACAGGTACGATCGTTGATCGAATCCGTCCAAGCATTCAAAGCACAGTCCAAGAATTCTCAACCTTAGAAACATCATTACCTGATTAATTATGACTTCCCCATCTACTCCAGAAACGCCAACTGAAGACCAAAATAGACCCGAACCCGCATTCGGTTGGTCAGCCTACGCCGAACAGATTAACGGACGCTTTGCCATGATTGGCTTTGTGAGTCTGTTAGTTCTAGAATTCTTTGCTCGTCAAGATTTCTTTACGTGGTTGGGCTTGAGATGAAATCACCGTGGATCTGTGGGCACTCCTAGCGGCTGTCCGGCACGGTTGTAGAGCAAAATATCCCATTGTCCTCTAGCGTTCGACTCAAACGCGATCGTGGCTCCATCAGCGCTAATCGTTGGGTTCCTCACCTCGGCTCGAATATTTTCGGTCAGGTTGCGTAACTGGCGAAAGTCACGATCGTACAGATAAATTCCTGTGATTCCCTGCCGACTTCCCGCAAACACAATGTATCGCCCGTTGTCTGAGATCGCTGGACTCGATGCCATCAAATCGAGAGAATTTAGCCCCGGCAAGTCTAGTAACCGCTGCTCAATAGTGTCATATAGATAAATGTCTTGACTGCCTCGACGATCGGACGCAAACACAATATAACGACCTGCAATGCGCGGAGACACGTCTGAAAATGGACTATTCAGACTTCGCCCTCCCGGATCAAACGGAAACGGCAGCAACTGCGCCCCTGCACAGCCATTCAGCAGGGTAGCGATCGCAGCCAATCCCAAAAAAACAAAACGCTTCACACACAAAACCTAACTAAGGAGCCGTCGTCGGTGAGTTAGTCGGACGATCGTTAGGAATATCTAACTCGACAAAAGCACCTCGATCAAGCACTTCAATATCCCACTGTCCGCGAGTGCTGCTCTCAAAGGTCACATATCGCCCATCGGGGCTAATGCTCGGACGACGCAGCCACCCTTGATAGGCAGACATCAACACCTGCGATTGCTGAGTGGCTCGATCGTAGAGCCGGATCTCAGGAATGCCGCGATCGCTGGCAATATAAGCAAGATAGCGACCCGTGTAGCTGAGACTCGGATTTTCAGCGATCGCGCTGGGGCGATTGAGGCGTTGCAGATTGACAAACTTCTGCTGCTCCAAGTTATACAGCAAAATGTTGCGGCTGCCGTCACGGCTCGACACAAACGCCAAAATGCGACCATCGCCGCTCAAAGCAGGTTGCTCATCGTTATAGCGGCTGTTGAGCGACATTGACCCGATCGGCGAGACTCCTGTAGGGCTGCACGCGGTGATCGAACCCAGCAAGAGCAACTGAGCCATTAGACTAATCCTCGATCGCAGTGCACTTTTCACAACACAAATGCCGTTCATGACAAATCCCCCCAACTTCTCTCAGCGCCAGAAGCAGCGGGGGGATCAAGACAGGTGAGATTAACGATCGACGCGCTCAAACAACCTGAACGGTTAGACTAAGACCCACCCCAGTTGTCATTCTCGTCGTCATTTGGCTCAACGGGACGATAATCAACATAGTCTGAAGACGGCTCCTCGACACTTCTGCGACGGTTGGCGAGGTCTTCATCGGTTGGGCGAGGTCGTCTCGGCGCAGCAGATCCCTGCGAAGGATTGCCCGATCGTGGCGCACTGTTCCGGCTACGAGGGCGATCGTCAAAGCCATTATCAACCGTTGCGTCAATGACAGGATAGTCTGGACGAGCGCGTGGTTTACGAGTTTTGTCAGAAGGATTTAGCCGCTCGTCGCGAGTCCGATTTGAGGGGCGACGATTGGCGCGATCGTCATAGTCACCACGCGTCGATCGGACATCTTGGGTGCCTTGAATTCGAGGACGACGCGCCCGCTCATCAATCACGTCCTGATCCTCAAACTCAGCGCTTTGACGATAGCGAGAGCTAACCGGACGATCGGAATCTACGATCGGAGTGTTGCGTTTTGCCTGCTCGGTCGAAACTTTACGAAGGCGCAAGTTTTCAAGCACAAAGAAGATAGAAGCGCCCGTTAGCAGCACTTGACCAAACTGCATAATCGGGTCAAAACGCCAGCCATAGAAAATTAAAATCAAGCCGCACAGCAAGCCAACGGCAGAAAAGAAAATATCAGAATCTCTCGACAATTCAGGACGGAACGATCGAATGGCATAAAGCCCTGCCCCACCGACCGCCAAAATAATCCCGGAAATACTAGCTAGATTGAACTGAAAGTTAACCATTCCCTGTCTCCTAGGTAAGCCTTATGATAGCGAGTTATGCCTAAGATCTCCACTGTAGCAAGCACCCGCTCGCTCAGACCTACCAATTGTTTTTTATGCTCTATATGATAAAGCCCAAATTTTACACCCCAAAGCAGAAACCTCAGCGTTAGCAGGAAGAGTGAACCAAATTCAACCACTGCCCCACTACAGCGGAGGTTTTACCATAGCCAGAAGATTGATTGGGTCGCTGCCTGACGTTAAGAACGTCGGATTTTGTCTTTTTGACTGATGAGGATCAGCCCGATCGTGGCAGGAACCAGCACCACCACCACGCCAGCCAGCAGGCTCAACAAGAAATTTGTTAAAGAAGGTGTCATCTGTCTCAGCGTCCTCTATCTACAGCAAGCAAATCACCATAATTTTAATCGGTTGCCACACGGTTGTATAGAGCTTTGAAAAATGGGATCGCGATCGCCCGCCCCGCGACTCGTTGAGGACTCGCACCCACCAAACGCTAGAATTAGATGAGACGTGCCAGCACCGCTTCAACTTTTCATAAAACGCCCCATGATTTCTTCGACCATCGTCTCGTTGACTCTGAGCATCTTACTCGGACTGATGATTTTTCTGTTTATCATCCGCATCGTCCTCACCTGGTATCCGCAGGTGGAATTAAAGAAATTTCCCTTTAGTCTGGTGGCGATTCCGACCGAACCCTTTTTGGCGATTACGAGAACGCTAATTCCGCCAATGGGCGGCGTGGACATTACCCCGATCGTCTGGGTGGGCTTGTTTAGCTTGGCAAGAGAAATCTTGCTTGGGCAGCAAGGGCTTTTGACCCTACTAAACTGAGAGACGAAGGGAGGAATCTTATCCCTCGTCTTTTGGCTGCATCACTTTTTCAACAAAATTAGTGTAGATCTCGCCTCTTAGAAACTCTGGCGTTTCTAAGATTTTTTGATGAAACGCGATCGTCGTCGGCAGTCCCGTAATGGCGCATTCTCGCAGCGCTCGCTTCATGCGGCGAATCGCAGAGGGTCGATCGCTTGCCCAGACAATCAGTTTGCCGATCAGCGAATCATAGTAGGGCGGAATCTCATAATCGGTGTAGACGTGAGAATCCATTCGCACACCCGGTCCGCTCGGTGGCAAATAGCCGCTAATGCGTCCGGGGCTAGGACGAAAGTTAAAATCGGGATCTTCGGCATTGACGCGACACTCGATCGCGTGTCCCCGCAAAACCACTTGATCTTGAGTAAAACTCAGCGCTTCACCCTGAGCGATGCGGATCTGCTCGGCAATCAAATCGATCCCTGTAATCATCTCAGTCACAGGATGTTCGACTTGAATCCGCGTGTTCATCTCCATAAAATAGAAATCGCCGGATTGGTCGAGCAAAAATTCGACGGTGCCTGCCCCTACATAATTGATCGACTTAGCCGCGAGAACGGCAGCATTGCCCATTTTTTCGCGCAACTCTGGGGTCAGCGCAGAACTAGGGGCTTCTTCTAACAGCTTTTGGTGACGACGCTGAATCGAACACTCCCGCTCGCCCAGGTGAACGACGTTGCCGTGGCTGTCTGCCAAAATCTGAAACTCAATATGTCGGGGATTTTGAACATACTTCTCGACATACACGCCTCCGTTTCCAAAGGCGGCTTCTGCCTCGCCTTGCGCTGCCATATAGAGTCTGCCCAGGTCTTCATCTGCTGTGACGAGCCGCATTCCTCGCCCACCGCCGCCTGCGGTCGCCTTAATAATTACGGGATAGCCCATCGATCGTGCGATTGTCCTCGCTTCCTCTTCATCTTTTACCAATCCTTTGCTGCCCGGAATGGTCGGCACTCCGACGCGCTGCATCGTTTTTTTGGCGGTCGATTTGTCACCCATCGATCGAATCGAGTCAGGTGAAGGACCGATAAAAACAATTTGATGGTCAGCACAAATCTCTGCAAATCGAGCATTTTCTGCCAAGAAACCATAGCCGGGATGAATCGCCGTAGCGTTGCGAGTCAGCGCCGCCGCAATGATATTAGGAATATTGAGATAGCTTTTACTGCTAGCGGGTTCACCAATGCAAACGGCTTCATCTGCGAGTTGCACATGCAGCGAATGACGATCGATCGTGGAATGAACCGCAACGGTGGCGATCCCCATTTCTTCACAGGTGCGAAGAATTCGGAGGGCGATTTCCCCCCGATTGGCAATCAGAATTTTCGAGAAACGCATGTTCTATGGGTAGGTTCTAATTCAGAAGATTCACACTTCTGAGGGACGCTGAAAGATAGCTTGCCGTGTTTCAACATAACCGATTCAGGACGGTCATTGTTCATCATCAGCATGACAATTTCAGTCATCGTGTAGTTGCCTCATGACTGCTGGGGCAAGCCCTGACCAGATAGGGGTTTTAACCTTTGCTGCGTCTAACCCGTCTGCTGCCCAAGTATTACAGGTTCGTAAAATAGAGTAGTGTCCGATCGCTTCATAAAATCCGCTCGTGTCGATCGAGGAGTCTTGAATGCGAATCGGCTGCCCTTGAGGGTCAGGCTGAAACGAGGCTTTAATAAAATTTACTAATTGCAAATAATCTTTTTGGTTCACCCCCACGCATTTCAGTTCGACATTTTGCTCGTTCGGTAATTCTGAATAGCCCTCTACATATAAAGCAGTCGGATTTCCAGGCATGAATAAACTTCTAAGAACACTGGGAATTTTGACCTCTGACCAACTGAGCGTATTCATATAGAAGTCCCGATCGCCCCAGCCAAATTTAAGATATCGATAGTTTTGTTGCGCATCTCGCCCAATGTGGTCAAGCGACAAAAACTGACTCCAATCAAACGCTTGATTCTGCACCGGAAGAATCAAATTGACGTGCATTGAGTCGCCTGCAGCATAGATTCTAAACGGTTGAGTTTGGCAACTGTGGGCAGGCGTTCCCCATCTTCTAGGCGTGACATAGCCAACTCCGAGAAGGGTTGTGGTGATCACAATGGGCGCAACAACATATCGCAAAGTCCGCTTTAGAAAAGTAGAATGTCGCTTGAAAATTTTTTGATTCATGACGGGTGGACAAAACTCTAAAATTACCCTATCGGTGCGATCGTACCCTGCATCCAAGCTGCTAGAAAAACTTCACACTCTCAAGGTTGATCGATCGCAGTAAAATCTGAAAGTGTCGCAGAAGGAATTGATTCTATGGCGAAAAAACCTGCTCCAACTGAGAAAAGAATCGTGCTACCGGGGGTCAGTTGGCAACAGTTTGAGACGCTGTTAGACGAGTTAGGATCTCATCGCACGGCGCGACTAACCTACGATCGCGGCAAACTCGAAATGATGACTCCGCTCGAAGAACATCAGCGCTGTAGCCGCCTAATTGAGTCACTGCTTCTCGTCATCGCCGATGAACTAGACGTGCAGATTCACTCAATGGGATCAGTCCTGCTCAAGCGCGCAGATTTAGAATGTGTCGCTCAACCCGATGCGTCTTATTACCTGACTGACAAAGTCCGACTCTCAAATCGAGCAGAACTCGATCTCAGTCAAGCCCCGCCTCCTGAGATTGCCGTTGAAGTTGCCATCACCAAAAGCGCTTTAAACACGCTGGGAATTTACGCTGCGTTGGGGCTGCCGGAAATTTGGCAATATTGGACGACGATCGGAGATAATGTCCTCAAAGGAAATTTACTGATCCATCAGTTGCAAAACGGTGAATATGTTCAGCGTCTTGCAAGCCCGACATTTCCGTTTCTGCCATCAAAACGAGTGTTAGAGTTCTTAGATCAGAGCGACAAAATTGGGTTAGCTCAAGCGCTGGCAGTCTTTCGGAGTTGGATTCAAGAGCAGCGATCGCTCAACACTTAATGGATCTTTTTAATTTTCACGAACCCCAAGGAACAGAAGCCCCGATCGTGGCAAATCTTCCTCACAGTGGAATGTTTGTTCCGGGCGCGATCGCCGCGCAGTTTACACCCGACCATCTGCGCTCGCTCCCCAATACCGACTGGCATCTCGATCGACTCTACGCATCACTTCCTAAGTTAGGAATCACAGTTCTGCAAGCGACTCACAGCCGATATGTCGTCGATTTGAATCGTCAGGCTAAAGATCCCATTTTTGGCGACTTTTGGACAGCCGCGATTCCTGAAAAAACGGCATTTGGACAACCGATCTACCAATCTATTCCTAGCCAGTCAGACATTGAAGGACGGGTTCGAGACTTTTATTTGCCTTATCACGATCGTTTAGCAGCAATTTTGCAAGAAAAGCTCGATCGCTTTGGCAGAGTCTATCTTCTCGATCTTCACAGCTTTATGGGGCTGATCACCGACCAAATATGTTTAGGCAATCGCAACGGAGAAACGTCTTCAGAATTTTTGATCTCTACAGTGGAGAAGAGTTTTTTAGAAGCGGACTATCAAGTTGTGAGAAATAAAGTTTTTACAGGAGGTTATATCACTCGACATTATGGTCAACTGCCCGGAGTCGAAGCACTGCAAATCGAAGTTCGATATCCCGTCTATTTAGATAACGCCCAGCTTGAAAAATCACAGCCTCCTGACTGGCGTGTTCCTGAATTTGATGCTGCCAAGAAAAATTTTGATGCTATCTTCGGCTCTCTCAAAACTATACTTACAAATCCTCCGCCAACCTGTCTTTAGTTATTTAGAACAGATTCATAAATTCCCTGAACCAAAGCCTCACACCTCACGCATTACTTTATCGCTTCATGATTAAACTCCACATTCATTAGAAGCCTTGATGAAGATGCACAGACATCCGAAAAGACACCAGGAAATTGCCGTAGAAGTGATGTAGTTTGATCAACTGACTGATTTGAGCAGAACCCTGTTGATCAAAGTTCTCTTTATATTCAGTTCAGATTCAGCCAATTGGCGCTAAGAAGGCAGCTTCTTGCATAACCTTCCGAATTGACCGCTAAACGAGATGTAGAGAGTAGAAGACGTTGATACCCGTCGATCGCTCAGATCAACTTAGTTAAACGCGAGGCTGTGGAACTCTATCGAGTGTTCTCTAGTCCCAGAAGACGGGAACACTATCACAAAGCAGCCGACTGACCCCATTTCTACCGAGAGCAACTGAAAGATCATGATGCCAGCAACCTCTTTTTACGCTGATGCAGAATATGGAAACTCTTCTCTAGAGAGCTTTCGTCCTCAGAGCTACGATGCAGGGTATGCCGATCGCGATACAGAGCCAGCTTCTGATGACCTAATGGATGTCGAAGTTGAGTCTGTCGATCGCGCAGGACTTCTCGGACCAGATCGTCGAACGACAGACTTGGTGAGGCTATATCTTCAAGAAATTGGTCGCGTCAGGCTGCTAGGTCGAGATGAGGAAGTCTCAGAAGCTCAAAGAGTGCAGCGCTATATGCGACTTTTAGAAGAGCGGAACGAAGAAGCTCTCAAAGGCAACGCCTCGATCGAGCGCTATGTGAATTTAATCGATGCCCGCGATCGTCTAACTTCTAGTCTGGGGCATCGTCCTTCTCTAGAGCGCTGGGCGGCTGAAGCCAGTGTCACTGTCTCCGATCTCAAGCCCATTGTGGCAGAGGGCAAGCAGCACTGGGCAAAGCTTGTCGGTCGGTCGGTCGAAGAACTTGAACAGACTCAAACTGAAGGACTTAAAGCAAAAGAACACATGATCAAGGCGAATTTGCGCCTTGTAGTGTCGGTTGCCAAAAAATATCAAAATCGAGGTCTAGAACTGCTGGATTTGATTCAGGAAGGCACACTAGGTCTAGAACGCGCTGTTGATAAGTTCGATCCGACAAAGGGCTACCGATTCAGCACCTATGCTTACTGGTGGATTCGTCAAGGCATCACCCGCGCGATCGCTACTCAAAGCCGCACGATTCGACTCCCAGTTCACATCACCGAAAAGCTTAATAAGATTAAGAAAGCTCAACGCAAAATCGCTCAGGAGAAAGGGCGGACTGCCACAATCGACGACATCGCGGTTGAGCTAGAGATGACGGCTCCTCAAGTGCGAGAAGTGTTGCTGAGAGTGCCTCGATCGGTGTCTTTAGAAACGAAAGTCGGTAAAGAAAAAGACACCGAACTGGGTGACTTGCTGGAGACAGAAGAAACCTCGCCTGAAGAAATCTTGATGCGAGAGTCACTTCGCCGCGATTTGCTGCAACTGCTAGCAGACCTGACAAGCCGAGAGCGGGATGTGATTCAGATGCGCTTTGGTTTGGGCAGTGATGGGCACCCCTACTCACTCGCTGAAATCGGTCGAGCGCTCGATCTGTCACGCGAGCGAGTCCGTCAAATTGAAGCGAAGGCACTGCAAAAACTGCGCCAGCCCAAACGCCGCAATCGTGTCCGCGACTATCTAGAATCTTTGAGCTAGAACACTCTAATCAACGTGAAGGCATTCTTTCGGGAAAGAAGCTTAAACCCCCTCTCTCACTGAGTTAGAAGCATCCCCTTTACAGTCTCCAGCTTTGAGTATCATCTCAACAAGGTGACTTTCTTGCAAATTACCTTGTTTTTTTATATGCTATATTCTCAAGAAAGGAGGCTTTGTTGAGAATATGAATGCTTCTGTATACACCGCAGCTTCTCTAAAAGCTGAACTAAACGAAAAAGGTTGGCGTTTAACTCCACAGCGCGAAACCATCCTGCAGGTCTTTCAAAACTTGCCTGAAGGAAACCATCTGAGTGCAGAAGACCTCTACGACGCGCTGCAAGCCGATGGGGAAGGCATTAGTCTATCCACAATTTATCGCACCCTTAAAATGATGGCGCGAATGGGAATCTTGCGGGAGTTAGAGCTTGCTGAAGGGCACAAACACTATGAGATCAATCAGCCTCACCCCTATCATCACCATCATCTGATCTGCGTGCGGTGCAGTAAAACGATCGAGTTCAAAAGTGACCCTATTCTCAAAATCGGTACTAAAGCGGCACAGAGAGAAGGCTATCACCTGCTCGACTGTCAGTTGACTATCCACGCTGTTTGCCCAACCTGCCAAAGATCGCTGCTGCCCAGTTAGCGATAAGCGACTCTAGCGTCTAGACCGCGCGATCGCAGCAAGCTCGATTGCTTCTCGGCTCCGTTTTGATTGGGATAAGCCCCTGCCAACACATAATCGCCAAGCTTAGACTTTGCCTCAAATGCACTTGGAACTACTTGTCTGACCTTGAATAGCGTGTTGTAATCCTGTTTAGGAACGACGACGATATAGCGGTTCACACGATCGTAGTTGTTTCCATCTGTGGTACTTCCCAATGCCGTTAGCGTTCGTGCATCGGCAATGCCTGTCACCGGGAGTCGTCTATCCTGCTGAAAGCGTTGAACCGCGTCACTGGTTTGAGTTCCAAAGTAGCCTGTTGCTGTCCCGCTAAAGTAGCCAAGGTTTTGGAGACGACGCTGAAGATCTATGACATCAGAACCACTATTTCCGATCGTTAACTGCCGACCCGACGGGTTGTAGCTAGTGTCAGGGATGGTCGTAGAACCTGAAAGAGCCTGCGTCACCTGATAGCCCGCAATTCCATCTGCCGTTAGCCCTCGGTCTCGCTGGAGTCTGAGCACCGCATCTTCAGTCTGTTGCCCAAATACACCGTCGATCGCGCCGTTGTAATAACCTGCTGAACTCAAACGACGCTGCAAATCACTGACAGCACTTCCTCGATCGCCCTGCCGAAGAACTCCGCCATAGGTGCCATTGCTAAAATTTTGGTCAGAGGTATTGAAGCCTTGGCTAACAGTTTGGTTACCTCTTGACAGTGCCGCTTCTGTAGCAGGTCCTACAACCCCATCAGGATTAAGTCCACTGCGCTGCTGACATTCAATAACCGCTGCCTTTGTCACAGAACCAAAAACGCCATCAGCAGAACCCCGATAGCAACCAGCCGCCGCTAGCCGACTTTGCAGGTCAGAAACCTCAGCGCCACGATCTCCCTGCTGCAAAAGCGCCATCGCAGAGCTGGCAATGCTCAAAATCGTCAAGCTAACTGCAATGCTCAGAAACTTAACCCATGCTGCACTGGAAAGTTTTTGCCAGTTTAGCCCATTTAATGAAGGGATAAAGCGAGGTTGTGCAACGGGTCGATCGTCATCAGGCAACTCGTTAGCACACGCTAAATGCAAATAAGCAAGGGTTTCCATAGTCTTCAGGCAGGGGTTATTTGGCGAGGCTAGTATAAAAGGCTTTTTACTTTTCCTTGACCAACATCTTAGCCTTATCACCTACTGAGTGCCTATACCTTGACGTGGAATCCTACTTTGCTCAAAAGTCTTCTTGGGAATAGATGGAGACGCTGGTTAACTTTACTGGCTGTTCTTCTCAATATTTCCCGCTTTTACCCAGCCTTCGCGATCGCTGGGTTGCAGTCTCACCTTCTGCCAGTCACCATCAGAGCTAGTTTCTAACACAGTTACCTTATCGTTGTATTCGATGCCACCGATTTGCCCTGACTCTCGACCCGGCGCGTCACGAAGAATTAGCCCGATCGATTGACTGACTCGCCCTTCATAAGCGCCTGATGGCAGAGGTTTAGGAGAGGGAGACGCATCAACTGCATCGGGCTGATTGGTGGAAACCGCTTTAGGTTTCGCTGCCGTTTTAGTCGGCGAAGATGGCTTGTCGTTGGGAAAGGCAGGTCTGGGTGGTGGAGTGCTTAACTTGGCGATGAAGAATTGAGCCGCCACAAAACCGCCCCCCGCCAAGAGCGCGATCGCCAAAAACAATCCTGTAAAGACTTTCAATAAACCCGACCAACTCATGGTAATTTCCCCAAGAACGGCGAAGCAAGGAGAATCTTAGCATCTGTCAGCACAGAAGCACGGGGAATTTTGCCGATCTGCTGGTTATTCAGGCTGTTGAAGTTGGCGCTGAATCCGATCGCTCAAACTACTGTGCTTGGAGGCGAGTCGTGCCTTTCCTGCGGCTGCCCATTCTTGCAAGAAGTCGATCTGTTCTTTTGCAGTCTGGGCAAGGGGGACAGTTTGGCTTGCCGCTTCTAGAATGTCGTCTGTCGTGAAATCTCGATTCTGGCTAAAGCCGAGGTGCATCGCCTCGATCAAGGTTTGCTCGATTTCTGCCCCAGAGAAATCAGGGGTTTCGTAGGCAAGGCGTTCTAAATCATAGTACTTGAGGTTATGAGGACGCAGGCGAGACAGATGGACGGCAAAGATGGCGCGTCGCTCTTCTTGAGTGGGCAGACCCACAAAAAAGATTTCGTCAAATCGTCCTTTTCGCAGCATTTCTGCGGGCAAAGACTGAATATTATTCGCAGTGGCAACCACAAAGACCGGAGACTTTTTTTCGGCTAGCCAGGTGATAAATGTGCCAAACACGCGGCTGGTCGTTCCGGCATCGCCTCGACTATCTAAGCCAGCAAAAGCTTTATCAATTTCGTCGATCCAGAGAATGCAGGGAGCCAGTGCCTCAGATAGCTGAATCATTTGGCGAGTTCGAGATTCTGACTCGCCGACCAATCCTGCAAACAGGCGACCGACATCCAGCCGCAATAGTGGCAGGTGCCAATGGTGAGCGATCGCTTTTGCAGTCAGCGATTTGCCCGTGCCCTGAATGCCGACTAAGAGTAAACCTCGTGGATGGGGCAACCCATATTGCCGCGCTTGCTCAGAAAAAGAACCGCCTCGCCGAAATAGCCAGTCCTTAAGATTGTCCAGTCCGCCGATATCAGCAATATTTTCAGTCGCAGGATAAAAGTCTAGGATTTGAGTTTGGCGAATCGTTTGACGTTTTTCTTCAAGAATTAAATCAACATCATCGGGCTGGATTTCACCGTGCAGCGCGATCGCCCGTGCTAAAACTCGTCGGATTCGCTCGGTCGATAGCCCTTGGCACGATCGAACTAACTCATCCAAAACTTTTGCATCCAGCCGTTGCCCCGTCGCACCCAGTAGTCGCTCAATCTCAATCTTGATTTCAGCCCCATTCGGCAGGGGAAACTCCAGCACGGTCATCGCTTCGCTGAGATCATCAGGAATCGAAATCTGAGGAGATAGCAACACGAGATTTTTTGGCTGAGATTTGAGGAGCCGCGCCAAGTTGCGAAGTTTACGCGACACTGAAATATCGTCTAGAAACCGATGGAAATCTCTTAAAACAAAGATCGCTGGGGCACTCGCCGGAAGCTTTTCGACCAACTCTAGTGCCTGGAGGGGATTGCGCTTGCCAAACCCGACATCATTGGGATTTCCTTGATAACCATCGACAAAATCCCAGACATAGACGGCGCGATCGCCCTGACTTTTAGCGCACTGCACGATCGCCGCCTCAACTCGCTCTTCTTCACGGGTAGGAACGTAAATAATCGGGTAGCGCGCCCTTAACAGCAGATTAAACTCGTTGCTGAAGCTCATAGCAAAGGTGTGGCAGTGGGGACGGATCGCTGAAGCCGTAAGCGCCTCCTTTTAACCGTACACGATGCAGCGTTCTCAACATCCCTCTCTATGAAGGAAGCTGACCTTTTAAAGCTTCTAAGGATGCCCAACGCCGATCGACTCCAGGATTCAGCACGGCATCTGAGACTTCAATCCCAGTGCACTGCTTGTCACACAACTGCTTTTGAGGAATCGCTAAACACAACTGCTCGTAAAGCCAATCTGTAGGTCTGAAGAACCCGTCTGGTGGCAGGCTTTCAACCAAATCATCGACGGAGAGATCTTGGTCAATAGGCAGCATTCCTGAGTCATCTTCGGCATCTGTGAGCCAGATCAGTTCTGACGCGGCAACCGATAGTCGGTGATTGAACTGCTGTAGACAGCGATGACAAACCAGAGTCACGATCGCGTCCGCCTGTGCTGAGACCTCAAGATAATTTCCCTGGTGAGTGACGTTCAAAACCCCTTGTACTGGAGTAAGCGTCTCAATGCCCTTCAGGTTTTCTTTGAACTCGATCGTTTCAGTGCGCTCGTGCGCTTGGGCGATTTGAGGAATATGGATTGGTTTCATCTTCGGAGCGACCCTCCTAAAAACTGAGAAGCCTGCACGTTTTCAGTACAGGCATTCTTTACACTTTAATATTCTAGCGATCAAGCAGATTCTCCATCTAAACTGGCTGGTTGAACCACTAAGCGACGATCGGGTTCTTGCCCTCGACTGTAGGTTGCCAAATCAGCACTTTCTTTGAGAATGGTGTGAATCTGTCGCCGCTCGGCTGAAGAAAGCGATTTAATCTCAATTTCTTTGCCCGTTTGCCGAACTTCTTCAGCAGCTTGGTTAGCAATTTCTAGCAGTTCTTGCTGGCGGCGTTGACGATATCCCGCTAACTCAATGGTGTAAGCACCTTGCTGGTCTTCGGCTCTACCCAAGTTAAGCGTAGAGTTTGCCAAATACTGAATCGAGTCCAGTGCGACTCCTTGAGTTCCGATCAAGGCTTCAATTTGGTCAGGCTTTAGAGCTGAGTCGTCGATCGTCAACCAGCAACTAGCTTCTGAGAAGGTTTCCTTCATCTCAGTTGTGATCGGTGCAGGCAAATTTGCCAGCTTCAAAAATTCTTCTAGCCACTGCTGACCCAGTTGTTCTTGACGATCGCTCATAGTCTTTAGTTAAACCTTCTTTTTGCGACCAGGTTCAAACGGGAGAGTCGTCTCTCCGCCTTTCGCGTCTCCACTTTTAGCTTCTTCAGCATCGACAATCTTTTGCAGATTCTCAGGAAGTGGCTCTTTCGACAAAAAGAACGTCTGCGCTGTCTGGAAAACGTTGCCGATCACCATGTACATCAGCACCCCGGCAGGAAGAGGGAAGAACAAGAACATCCCAGAAAAGAGAACTGGAGTAATTTTGTTTACTGTGTCTTGCTGAGGGTTGCCGCTGGCTCCACTTTGACCAGAGAGCAGTTGATTCACGTAGAGGCTAAGACCAAAGAAGACCACCATGCCGATGATGTCCCAGTGGAGAGCACCATCGGGATCGATCGCTCCCACCCGTCCCAACGCGTCAATAAATAGAAATCCTTTATTCGCCGCTAATCCAGGCACGATCGCCTGAAGGGTGACATCACCGGGCTGGAGAGCCTCGATCGTGCCATCGTCTTTGATCTGAATCCGTTCTTCCCCACTGACCACCTTAAACTTAGGAGTTAAATCACTGTCGGGATACTCAGTTGCTAGGGCATCAAATGGCTTACCTTCGGTCGTCTGAAATTCAATCTTGGTTTTGTCACCCACTGCGAGACGAGTTCCGCTCGGTGCGACAGCGGCAATTTTGGTGTGAACGCTATCCGACAAATAAATGTTTTGAGCAGGCGTGACAAATGCCTGGGGCTGAATCTGCTCAATCTGCTCTCTTGGCAGAATTTGAAGATTCACCGAGTAAGGCACGTCAGAGAAGGGTGAGCCTCGCAGCGTCGCAAACAGCGCGAACAGAACGGGCATTTGCATGACAACAGGCAGACACCCTGCAAGCGGATTACCAAACTCTTTGTAAACCGCGCTCATCTCTTGCTGCTGCTTGGCAGGGTCATCTTTATAGCGCTCCTGAAGCTCCTTTACTCGCTTTTGCATCGCGGGTTGAGACACCTTCATGCGACGCATACTGCGAATAGAGCCAGCGCTAAGAGGGTAAAGCGCAAAGCGAATTACCAAAGTCAGAGCCACGATCGCCAAACCGTAGCTGGGCACGATTCCATAGAAGAAATCGATGATCGGCAGCATTACATTGTTGGAAAGAAAGCTTATACCGAAGTCCATTCGCCTTACGTCTCTACCTAAAAGTCTGAGTTTGCTGAATTCAATTTGCCAAGCCTGCGTACAAGAATCTTGCACGTTGGTCAGAACAAGTTTCAGTGTAGCCTGTAGTTCGCTTGTTAAACGATCGAGAAATCAAGCCGAAAGGTCGGGATATCCGAACGGTTTAACTCTGAGTACCCAATGCGCCACTTGCTTTTTTCGCTCGTTCAGAAAGCTTCTCGTTGATGAAGTCATAGGTTTCTCGAAATTTGGGAACCGATCGCATTTCGATTCGGCTGCCATCTCTAAGGGTCAGCACCATATCTCCCCACATGCCAAGCCCACGGGGAACAGTGACCACTTTAGTGATATCGGAATAAATGATATCAACCTGATCGCGACCCATCCAACCACCCGTGACTCCGACCCGCCGATCCGTTATTCGGTAGCGCAGCCACAGCGCCCGGACAATTGAGCCGATCGTCAATGGCAAGCAAATGACCGTCGGTGCCAAAAGTATGCCGATGATCAGATCCCCAATGTGAGGTCCGCCTTCGTAATACACCTCTTCCTTAATCGCCATTCAATACCTCAGCACTGATCAATAACTGCTCTAATTCTTGCAGAAATTGAAAATAATCGCACTCAACTGCCTGCGGACGTACGATGATCACGAGTTTCCAGCCAGAAGCCAACCGAGGTAACAGGTGCCTCAGCGCCGATCGGATCTGCCGCTTGATCCGATTACGAATCACCGCCCGCTTACTGACTTTTTTGCTAATTGAGATGCCGATTTGAGAAGGAGGTGATTCTAAAAGTTTCTCTAGCTCAGGAGATTGCTTAGAAAGCTTTGAGTAGTGTAAAGCTCTTAGAGTCAAATGGGCTGAGTTGCGTCGAAGCCCGCGCTGGTAGACCCCGTTAAAATCTTTGCGATGCTTTAGTCGATTGGGTTTAGACAATGCCAAAGCAAACCTCACCGCCGATCGTGCTTGACCCGCTCACGTCTCTTAGCCAGAAACGCTCAGCCGAGCGCGTCCTTTTTTGCGACGAGCCGTGATCACTCTCCGACCTGTTGCGGTCCGCATTCGGGCACGAAAGCCAGATTTTCTTCTTCTTTTACGGCTGGTTCCTTCTAGAGTTCGCTTGGTCATTGTCGTTGTTTCCGCTAGTTGAGATGTAAAAAAGACCGTGGGAAAGCCACAGTTTATAAATATAGCACTATGTTTAGTGAGTCAAATAGACAAACCCTGAGGCGATCAAAAAGCTGGGACGAATGACATCCGCCCCAGCTCAACGGTTTGCCCAACGATTAGCTGATTGTCACAATCCAGGTGCCGATATCACGCAGCAGGGGCACGTCTCCAGGAGACAAAACTCGGCAGTTGAAGTAGAACATACCGCCATTGCTGGGGTTTTTGACATTTGAGAAGATTAGCTCCACATTCGACCCTGCGGGAACGGGATCTTTGGGGAAAACCTCAATCACATAGTTTTCTTTTTCCCACTTGACTTCTTGAATGGCAACTTTTTTATCGTTAACCATCAGTTCGACACTTTTGGGATCGAAGGTGCCTTTGTAATAATCGGGATAGTCGATCGAGAACTGAGCCACTGCAACCTTCATTCTTTTGCGCTCAATTCTCATCCGGTAGCGGTCCCAAGAATTGGTGTTGCCGCCAAAGTCTAGCCGATAGTTGAGCTGGTTTTCGCTCTTCACGCCACTAAAGAGGGTGAGACCCGGCAAGCCTTGAGAGAATGCCACGATCGGAAGCCCTGCGACAAGGCAGCCTGCGATCGCTAAGGTTGACACAACACGTCGCATCGAAAATCCTCTGAGCAGCATAGGCGTTTGACCTGAAGAACTAGGGTGAGTGGTTGAGTGAACAGACTTCATCAGTATTGACCTTATCAGGAAACTAGGTGAAATAACTCAGTGAGGAGCGACTGGTGGTAGAAGGTGACGCGTCAATCGATTGAATTGTGCCTTGATATAGAAAAACTGAGATCTTGCACCAGTTTTTTTGCTGCGATTGCGTCCCGCCCCGGACTAAAGTCGGGGCTAATGGTGCGAAGTCCGTTAAAACGGACTGAATGCCTCAAGCTCTCTCCCAGTCCCCTTGAGTGGACTTTGTTCTGTTAGCCCCGACTTCCAGTCCGGGGCGGGTTTGAGCCATGAACGACACGACTAAAATCGGCTGATTGTGGTAGGTGCAAGATGTGAGAAAACCTCTAGAAATCGATTGAGCGATCCTTTACGACTACTCAAATGCGAGGGCTGAAAACACAACTCAACTAGCGATTCACAGACGTTCATAACTTAATTTAAGTTAACATTACCTCTCATTTTCTACCCCTTAAAGAAGATGAGAGCTTCTTTAACCGATTCATATGATAAATTTTGCAGTAGTTGAGACGGAAACATTCCGAGCAACTTGATGTAATTATTTTCAATGAATCACGAGTTGAATTTAACATATCCTAAAACCTTAAAGCTTTAAGGAAAAGGCGATCCCCAAATTACGATTGTCTCAATATTGACTATGGAAATTTTAGAATTAATCAGAAGAAATCTGACCCAGTTATGGCGACGATCGCGTTGGTTTCGCAGCCTTAGTTTAGTCACTGCTTTTACATTGGGTGCGCTGCTGATTGTGCTGCCCGTGCGATCGCAGCCCGTCGTTTTAACCTTCTTGATGAATGCCCCGGAAGTGCCTCCGTTTCGACCGATTATTCGAGAATTTGAGCAAAAAAATCCGGGTATTCGCATCAATATGGTTGAAGGTCCAAATGCCTCAAACTTGATTGAGGATTTGAATACTTCTTCGTTTCTGTTAGGCGGGTCTCCCTACGATCTGATCAATATGGATGTCACCTGGGTGCCCAAATTTGCGGCAGCAGGGTGGTTAAAAGATTTGACGGGGCTGATTTCTCAAGAGGAACTCTCGCAGTTTTTGCCGGGTGATATCAACGGCAGTCGCTATCAAGACAAACTCTATCGGCTTCCCTGGCGCACCGACGCGGCGGTTTTATATTATCGGACTGATTTGCTCGATCGGGCAGGGCTAAAACCTCCCGAAACGTTTGCTGATTTGATGCAAACCTCTAAAACTTTGCAGGACAAAAAAGCTGTCCAGTGGGGCTATGTTTGGCAAGGACGACAATATGAAGGCATTTCTGCAATGTTTGTCGAAGTGCTGCAAGGCAATGGCGGCTTTTGGGTTGACCCTCAAACAAAGCAAGTGGGCTTAGACCAACTGAAGGCGATCGCGGCTCTCAAATTCCTGCAAAGCACTATTCAACAAAATGTCTCACCGGGTGGGGTCGTCAACTATATGGAAGATGATGCCCGTCGTCTGTTTCAAAGTGGCAACACCGCCTTTATGCGAAATTGGCCGTATGCGTGGAAATTGCTGAACGCGGACGATTCTCCAGTCAAGGGGAAGGTGGGCATTAAGACGATGATTCACGCACCTGGTTTAAGCAGTGCCTCTTGTTTGGGGGGCTGGGGTTGGGGCATTGCTAGCACAAGCCAGCATCCTCAAGAAGCTTGGAAAGCCGTGCAGTTTTTTACCAGTCTCGAAACTCAAAAGAAGCTGATTTTGGGGACGGGTTATTTGCCAAGTCGTCGCGCTCTTTATGACGATCGAGACTTACTAGCAAAATACGATTTCTTTCCCCTGGTGCTGAAAGCGTTAGAAACTCCAGCGTTGCGCCCTCCGATCGCTCAATATGCTCAGGCATCTGACATTTTGCAACGCTATCTCAGCGCTGCCCTATCGGGACGAATCAATGCAGAAGATGCGATGCAGTCAGCCGCAAAAGAAACTCGAACGCTGCTAGGAGCCTAGTTTGCCATTATGGAAGATGTCATTCGTCAACGAGAGCGACGAACGGGGTGGGCGCTTACGATTCCGGCGTTGTTGATGTTAGCGCTGGTGTTTGTTTACCCGATCGTCAGAGCCTTTTGGCAAAGCTTTTTTACCCAAAACTTAGGAACTCAACTTCAGTCAGAGTTTTCAGGATTTGCGAATCTTGCCCGCATGGCGCAAGATGGGCGATTTTGGCAAAGTTTGGGGAACTCAGCGGTTTTTACGGTCTTCTCAGTGCTGCTGGAGTTTATTTTAGGGTTGGGCATCGCCCTGGTATTGAACCAGACGTTTAAGGGGCGAGGCATTGTTCGGACGATCGCGATTCTTCCCTGGGCGTTGCCAACTGCGTTAATTGCACTGGCGTGGACGTGGATTTTTAATGATCAATACGGCGTTGTTAACGACATTCTGCTGCGATTGGGAATTATTCAAACTGGAATTAACTGGTTAGGGAATCCGACGTTAGCAATGGTGTCTGTGATTGTGGCAGATGTTTGGAAGACAACTCCTTTCATCAGCATTCTATTGTTAGCCGGATTGCAATCGATTCCGAGTGACTTATATGAGGCTCAAGCGATCGACGGTGCAACTCCCTGGCAGAGTTTCCAACAAATCACGCTGCCGTTGCTATTACCGCAAATCGTGATCGCGCTGCTGTTTCGGTTTGCCCAAGCCTTCGGAATTTTTGACCTGATCGCAGTGATGACAGGTGGCGGTCCCGGTGGCGCGACTGAGACGGTATCGCTATATATCTATGCGACGATTATGCGTTATTTAGATTTTGGCTATGGAGCTGCTCTAGTGACGGTGACTTTTTTGCTGTTGGTGCTAATCGTTGCGATCGCGAGTTATTTTCTAAATCGGTCTAGAGCTACATCAGGAGGCGTTTAATCATGACTACTGTTTCTCCAGAAGACATTGATCGGGACGCTCTAAAAAGGTCAGGTGACTCGATCGTGAAACGATTAATTTTACCAATCTCAGCAGCGTTGACTGTCATCTTCTGTCTTGCTCCAATTCTGTGGCAGTTGCTGACTTCCTTTAAAGTAGACGCGGACATTGCTGCGATTCCTAACGTTTATATTCCAAGTCGATATACGCTAGATCACTATCGAGCTTTGTTTGAGCGTCGTCCGTTTTTTAACTACATTCTCAATAGTGCCATTGTCTCGATCGCGTCCACAATCCTGGCTTTAGGATTGGGCGCGCCTGCTGCCTATGCGCTGGCACGATTAAAACTTCAGGGTGAACGCATTCTGTTAGCCACTATTCTATTGGTGACTCTATTTCCTCCAATCCTGTTATTTTTGGGATTGCTCGAAGTAATTCGATATTTACAACTTGGCAATAACTATTTGGCACTGATCATTCCCTACACCGCGATTAACTTACCGTTAACGATTTTGGTAATGCGGAGTTTCTTCCAGCAGTTGCCCAAAGATTTGGAAGACGCTGCCAGAGTCGATGGCTATAACACCGGAAGAATGCTGCTAGAAATCGTGTTGCCGATAACAATTCCAGCCCTCGTCACAACCGGAATTCTCACCTTTATTTCTGCCTGGAACGAGTTTATTTTTGCCCTCACGTTCATCACCCGTGAGGATATGAAAACCGTTCCAGTTGCAGGGGCACAGCTTGGAGGAGCTTCCCCGTTTGAGGTTCCTTATGGTCCGATCGCAGCGGCAACCGTTTTAGGTACGATTCCCCTGGTTTTACTCGTGCTCTTTTTCCAACGTCGGATCGTGCAAGGGCTGACCGCAGGGGCTGTCAAAGGCTAATCATTCCTTATTCTTTTTAAGTGGTTATGGATAAACAACTTGAGCTTGTCGATTTGCGTAAAGCCTATACTCCGCAGATCATTCCTGTTAAAGACGTGAGCCTGACAGTTAAGCAGGGAGAATTTCTGACGCTTTTGGGTCCGTCGGGCTGTGGCAAGTCAACGATTTTGCGAATGATTGCGGGGTTAGAGCAGCCGACCAGCGGCAAAATTTTGATCGATGGGCGAGATGTGAGCCGTTTGAGTCCGGGCGATCGCAACATTGCGATGGTGTTTCAAAGCTATGCGCTCTACCCGCACATGACGGTGCGTGAAAATATCGCCTCTGGGTTGAAACTCAGAAAAACGCCGCCCGGAGAAATCCAGCAGCGCATTCACGAGGTCGCCGATTTTCTGGGCTTGCATGAGTTGATGAATCGCAAACCCGGACAGTTATCGGGAGGACAACGCCAACGAGTCGCTGTGGCTCGAACGCTAGTGCGTCGCCCCGATGTGTTTCTGCTAGACGAGCCGCTGAGTAATTTGGATGCGTTGCTGAGAGAACACGTCCGGGCAGAACTCAAGCAACTATTTCAGTCACAAAATGCCCCGGTTGTGTATGTCACTCACGACCAAACTGAAGCGATGACGCTCTCGACTAAAGTGGCGCTGCTCAATAACGGCTTTTTGCAGCAGCTAGACACTCCAGAGGGCATTTATGGCAATCCTGCTAATCAGTTTGTGGCTGGGTTTATTGGCAGCCCCCAGATGAATTTTTTGCGCGTTTTGTGTGATGGAAAAAGCGCGATCGTCGGCAATAGTCTCATCCCCCTGCCTCACGGAGTCACTGCCCCTACAGAAGTGGTGTTAGGAATCCGCCCAGAACACGTTCATCTGGCAAATTCTGAGAACGAACCCACGATTCACGGTCAGGTGTTCTTAGTCGAAAACTTGGGGATGCACAATCTGGTGAGCGTCCAGGTTGACAGCGTTCACGAACCAATGAAGCTGCGAGCGCTGATGGGAATGGGCGAACGGGTTAGCAGCGGTAGCTCTGTGAAATTGGCGTTTGCGATCGAGTCGATTCACTGGTTTGATGCGACAACGGGCGATCGCTTGTCGGGTGCCCCTGCAAAAGCGGGCGTTGCTAAAGCCAGATATGAATTGTCAGATTCGCCCTCACCCTAGCCCTCTCCCAAAAGGAGAGGGGACAGGATTTCTGGCTCCTTTCTCCCCAGGGAGAAGGGTTAGCGAGGGCTTGCCCCACTTCGTGAGGAGGGGAATTTATACTTGCATTCAGCAACGCCCAAAAGCGATGGTAGAGAGTTAGCAAACCATTCCTTTGTGAGCGCCAAGCATCAAAGAACGCGTCTAATGTTTGGCTCTTAAGTTTTGCCTGAGTGCCGTGATAGTTTCTCAGCCATTTTTACTGGGTTGACATAGGATTGTTTTTGACCTTAAGCGATTTACCATGTCTATCAAAAAGATTTTGTCGATCGGGCTACTCATCTTCGTGCCGATCTCGATCGCAGCCGAAAAGCTAGAGTGGGGCACGATGACGGTTTTCGTGACTTCGGCGTTGGCGATCGTGCCGCTGGCAATTTGGTTAAGCACGGCGACTGAAGAAGTCGCAGTGGTCACAGGTCCGTCAGTCGGTGGCTTGCTGAATGCTGTGTTTGGCAACGCGACAGAATTGATTATCGGTCTAGTTGCGCTTAGAGCCGGACTGATTGACATTGTGAAAGCCAGTATTACCGGAACCATTATTAGCAACTTGCTGTTGGCGATGGGGATGTCAATGTTTTTTGGGGGACTGCGGTTTAAAGAGCAAGAATTTAAGCCGATCGTGGCGCGAGTCAACGGCTCGTCAATGACGCTGGCGGTGATTGCAATTTTGCTGCCCTCAATGGCGTTTCATTTTGCGGGAGAAGTCGAAACGCTGCCCGTTAAAGAACTCTCAATTACGGTCGCTGTTGTGCTAATCGTGGTCTATATCATGACGCTAATTTTCTCGCTCAAAACCCATAACTATTTATACGAAGTCGGCATCTCTGAGCTTGCAGATAGCGACGAGCCTGAACATAAACCGAACCTCTCGCTCTGGCTTGGAGTTTTGCTTGCCTCGACCGTGGCAGTCGCCTACGAGTCTGAGATTTTTGTGGGCGTGGTCGAGGAAGCGACTAAAGGATTAGGATTAACACCTCTATTCACCGGGGTAATTCTCTTGCCATTGGTGGGCGGGGCGGCGGAGTATGTGACAGCAGTTGGCGTTGCTGTTAAAAATAATATGGATCTGTCGGTTTCTGTCGCGATGGGTTCTAGTTTGCTCGTTGCGTTGCTGATGGCACCGATGTTGGTATTAGTGGGGCAAGCGATCGGGCAACCAATGGATCTGAGTTTTAACCCCTTTGAAGTGGTGGCGGTCGCCGTTGCAGTCATTGTTGCAAATCTGATCAGCTTAGACGGACGATCGAACTGGCTAGAAGGAATTCTCTTGTTAGCAACTTATGTGATTTTGGCGGCGGCGTTCTACTTTCAGCCTGCGTGACGCGATCTGAGTCCTGCCGAGTCTGTTCTCGATCGCCCATGCGATGACCCATTAGAGGATCTGTAGGTAGACCATCGTGCAGATCAGGAATCACCCCTCCTCGGCGAGAAAGATCTTCTCACTCACGAGTCTTTGCATCTGGCGCATGAGTCTTTGAGGGTCTCCCACGAGTCTTTGCATCTGGCGCATGAGTCTTTGATTGTCTCCCACGAGTCTTTGAGTGTCTCCCACGAGTCTTTGCATCTGGCGCATAGGTACATGGCGCTCGGTTCGCGAGTTTCCATACGTGGTTGATGCGTCTTTGCCCCTTGAGCGGGAGTTGTTGCACCTCTCTCATGACTTCTGACATCTCTTCGCCAACCTAACCGTATACAGTCAAGTCTCAGAGGCGACCGATCGAGCACCGCTATGGGCATACCCTAGAGTCGCTACAATGAGGGTCTGTTCTCCTCACCCGATCGTGCCTACTTTGACTGTTACAAACCCCCCAAAAATCGTTCTCGTTGATGGTCATTCTCTAGCGTTTCGCTCCTACTTTGCGTTTGCCAAAGGGCGAGACGGCGGGCTTCGCACCTCAACGGGCGTTCCGACGAGCGTCTCTTACGGGTTTCTCAAAGCGCTGTTAGAAACGGTCGAGTTAGAAAAGCCAGAATATGTCGCGATCGCGTTTGACTTGGGCGGTCCGACCTTTCGCCACGAGGCAGACGACACTTATAAAGCCGATCGCCCCGAAACGCCCGAAGATTTCATGCCCGACTTAGAAAATCTTCAAGAGTTGCTCAGAGCGATGAACTTGCCGATCGTGGTGACTCCGGGCTATGAGGCGGATGACGTGATCGGCACTCTGGCACTCAAAGCGCGGCGAGAAGGCTTTGATGTCAAGATTTTGAGCGGCGATCGAGACTTATTTCAGCTAGTCGATGCCGAAAATCACATCAAGATTCTCTACATGAGTACCGTCTATGGCAGAGGCACTCAGCCGCCTAGAGAATTTGGGGTGCAGGAAGTCAAAGACAAAATGGGCGTGTTGCCGTCGCAGGTTGTGGACTTTAAAGCGCTGTGTGGCGACCCGTCCGACAATATTCCTGGCGTAAAAGGCATTGGCGAAAAGACTGCCATCCAACTGCTTGCGACTTACGGATCGTTAGAGAAGGTTTACGAATCGATCGACACAATGAAAGGGGCTGTCAAGAAAAAACTCGAAGACGGACGCGATGCCGCGTGTCATTCGCAGTGGATGGCGCAGATTCATCTAGATGTGCCGATCGAGATCGATCCCGCCGATTGCAAACTTCAGGGCTTTGACGAAGAACAGGTCACTGCACTGCTAGAGAAGTTTGAGTTCCGATCGTTCCTCAACAAAGTCAAGAAGTGGCGTTCTCAACTCACCAGCGACGGCACCGAGTTATCGGATGAAGGCACGGAGACCGCTCTTCAAACCGACCAGCCCGTTCAAAAAGCAGTTCCTCGCTATGGCGACAGTGACGATCTGTGGTTTTTCAGCGCCGAAGACACCGCGAATGCTGAGAAAATCCAGCCCGTGATTCTCTCGCCTCGGATCATCGACACTCCCGAAAAACTCCGCGAACTGGTTGCCATCCTTCAAACCTGCACCGATCCCCAAATCCCCGTCGCGTGGGACACCGAAACCACCGCGCTAGAGCCACGAGACGCAGATCTAGTCGGCATCGGCTGCTGCTGGGCACCCGAAAAAGACACGATCGCCTACATTCCGATCGGGCACTCATCCGGCACAAATCTAGACAAAGCATTCGTATTAGACACGCTGCGTCCAATCTTAGAAAGCGCCGACTATCCCAAATCATTGCAGAATGCCAAGTTCGATCGCTTAGTGCTGCGATTTCAGGGCATTCACCTCGCGGGCGTGGCTTTCGACACGATGCTTGCCAGTTACATCATCAACCCCGAAGGCAGTCACAAACTCGGCGACTTGAGCCAAACTTATTTGGGCATCCGAGCGCTCGACTACACCGACCTCGTGCCCAAAGGCAAACTTCTAGCAGACATCGACATTGCTGCGGTCGCTGACTATTGCGGCATGGATGTCTACAGCACATTTCATCTCGTGCCCAAGCTGCGATCGCTGCTCGAAGAAGCTCCGCAACTACTCCGTTTGTTATTAGAAGTTGAACAGCCCCTCGAACCCGTTTTAGCCGAAGCCGAAGCCTGCGGAGTCCGAATCGATGAGCAATATTTGAATGACTTCTCAAAAAATTTAGAACGCGACCTACAATCGCTAGAGAAACGCGCGTATGAAGCCGCAAACGAAACATTTAGTCTCGGTTCACCCAAACAGTTGAGTGAACTGCTGTTTGATCGGTTAGGACTCGATCGCAAGAAATCGCGCAAAATTAAAACCGGATTCTCAACAGACGCGGCAACGCTAGAGAAACTGCAAGGCGATCACCCCGTCGTCGATTTAATTCTCGAACATCGCACCCTCTCAAAACTAAAGTCTACTTACGTCGATGCGCTGCCCAACCTGGTACGCTCCGATACGCATCGAGTTCACACCGACTTCAACCAAGCCGCGACTTCAACAGGTCGGTTGTCGTCGTCTAACCCCAACCTGCAAAACATTCCGATCAGAACAGCGTTTAGTCGTCAGATTCGCAAGGCATTTATTCCGGCAGAAGGCTGGCTGATGGTGGCAGCAGACTATTCACAAATCGAGTTGAGAATTCTCGCACACCTCAGTCAAGAACCCGTCTTGCTTGAGACGTATCGCAATAACCAGGACGTACACACCCTGACGGCTAAATTACTGCTCGAAAAAGACGATATCAGTTCTGAAGAACGCCGACTCGCAAAGATCATCAACTTCGGCGTGATTTATGGAATGGGTGCCCAACGCTTTGCCAGAGAAGCCGGAGTCAGATCGTCCGTTGCCAAAGAATTTATCGAGAAGTTTAACGATCGCTACTCCCGCGTCTTTGCCTATCTCCAACAAATGCAGCGAGAAGCGATCGCCAATGGCTATGTCGAGACGATTCGCGGTCGGCGGCGTTATTTTAACTTTGCCAGCGATTCACTCAAGCAATTGCGTGGCGTGAAGCCCGACTCGATCGACTTGGGCAAGATCAAACTGCGCGACCAATTCGACGCACAGCTTTTAAGAGCCGCCGCGAACGCTCCGATTCAGGGTTCGAGTGCCGACATTATCAAGATCGCGATGGTGACGCTGCACGAGTTACTCAAGCGATATGACGCGCGTTTATTGCTGCAAGTGCATGACGAACTCGTGTTTGAAGTCGCCCCCGATGCCTGGGAAGAATTGCAGCCCCAAATCAAATCTCAGATGGAAACCGCTGTTGAGTTGAGCGTGCCACTGCTCGTCGAAATTCACGCTGGTCA